>Ga0209367_1006126_pt1 | contig 16670 bp, 17 predicted proteins | sample WorMetLIZISLAND2_FD_187412 | JGI IMG/M metagenome (GOLD analysis project Ga0209367, IMG submission 187412) | Marine gutless worms symbiont microbial communities from Max Planck institute for Marine Microbiology, Germany - Olavius geniculatus... ... | reverse complement strand
ACACTCATCTGACCGACCCTTCTTTAGGGACTGACAGAGTCTTCCCGCTGGTGTTCAACCATCGCACCAACGAGGCGCAGTTCATCCGCCTTCTTCGAAGAAGAAGAAGCCGTTGACCGCTACCTTTATGCCTGAGTGAGGACTTGTGAAGGACTAGCGCCCCGCCGGTTTTCAAGCCAGAATTTCTATGTTCCCGGGGTTAAGCTCCGCTACACTTCAGTAGCTTCAGTACACTTCGGAGTAGAAGGCCTAGTCAATCGTGTTTTTCTTGGTCACCCGCTGGCCACGTGACCACGTGACTGTTCTGAGGCCTGGCAATTTTGAGGGGTCCGTCCAGGAATCGAACCCAGGACCTCTCGCTCTAATGAAGTTGACCTGAGTCCAACACTCTAATCACTCGGCCACCGAGCTCCACACCGAGCTGTGCAAATTTTGGTGTGAAAAAATTAAGGGGTTTGGAATATACGGGGGTCAAATTTTGGAGTTTCCCATTGAAATGGCTGGTCACCCTTACAACAGTGCGGCGCTACCGCGCAGTCTGTAATCTGCTTGCAACGTCGTTCATCATGGACCATGTTCCATGTTTTTTGTAGCCTGTTTTTGAGATTGACTACATACTGGTACGTAATACGAACTTCTGGATCAGTTTGTTTTTTTGTCTAGATTTGTCTCAGGATCTGCAGTGGCCCATTCACGCTTCGACCATACAACGTCTTAAATGGTGCAAATTTTTGGCTTTCCTGCGGAGCGTCACGACAGGCAAAGTTTAGCGCATCAAAATATCGATCCCAGTCATTCGGTTTTTCGGCACATATTCATCTTAGCATGGTTTTTAAGGTTCCGTTAAAACGCTCAGCCAACCCATTACACTGCGGGTGTTACGGAACCGTGGTTAGCTGTTTCACTGACAACAAGCGTCCAACCTTTTTCATTACTCTGCTGGTGAACTGGGTTTCCTGGACTGATAGGATCTTTTCCGGGATACCAACTCGGGAAAAAATGCTCACCAGTGCCTCAGCGACAGCTACCGTGGAGATACTCTTTAGCGCAACAGCCTCAAAATATCTCGTTGGGTAGTCAACGACTGTCAAAATGTAGCGATATCCTTGACTGGAGACCGGAAACATTTCCCCCACCAAGTCCACTGCTACATTCTTAAAGGGGGTCTTAATCATCTTGCACAAAGGCACTTTTAAAACACGTTTTTTTTCTGATCGTCTTTTGACACACATTACAGGAATAGCAAAACCGGGTGATGTCACCGGACATGCCTGACCACCAAACGCTTTCGACGATACGCTCATGAGTTTGGTGGCTTCCATGGTGTCCACTCATAACCCCAGCGTGAACAAGGGTCATGATACACTGACGGAGAAATACTGGTAAATCAAATTGTTTTTAGTCAGGACTCGACGATTTGTTTTAGTGTTTCTGGTGTACTCCATTTCTCAGTTATCATCTCTTTCTCTGGAATCGTTTCTTCTGCAGCTTTCTCCATAGCCATGGCAATTCTTTTCGCGTTTTCGTCCAAGTCTTGTGATGGCTCTGCTTGTCCGAGATGCTGTTCAAGTGCTACTCTGTACGCATTACGAATTCCTTCATCACTGAGTCTAGCAATGTCCCTTCGCTTTCTGAATTGTGCTTTGTGCTCTTTCTTGAGCTTGATTTTGATATTTGCCATAACTAGGCTGTGATCCGAATCTATGTCTGCACCCTGTAAGGTGCGGCACTGCTGCACTGACGTTGCCCACTTTCTTCGGATCAGTATCATGTCAATCATGTTTCTTGTTTTTCCGTCTTTAGATCGCCATGTCCACTTCCTGCAATTCTTTTGTTGGAACTTCGTGTTGCAGATCATCATGTCGTGTTCTAGCGCAAATTCTAGCAGCTTTTCTCCTCGATCATTCTTGTCTCCATATCCAATGTTACCCATGACTCATAACCCCAGCGTGGGCAAGGGTCATGTTACACTGACGGAGAAATACTGGTAAATCCAATTGTTTTTAGTCAGGCCTCGAGGATTTGTTTTAATCCGATATAGGTAGTTATTGATAACTTGGTACTGCAGGTTTTCTTTTTGTTTGGCAGATTTCTAAGCTCGACTTAGAGTTTCATTATTTTTTAGAGCTTGGCCACATCCTCCGACCCTAGATCGATGGTAGGAGTAACTAAGGGTGCCAACTACTTTGAGTTTGGACTGCGCGTGTCACTTGTTGTGCCAGCTGTGAGTCCATAGTTATTTGGTATTCCCCACGATCAAGTTTTTCATGCAAACGACTGTCACTGTCACGGAAAAAATATTGTGTATCTATCTAGATTTTAGCTACTGGAGTCCGTCGGACCGTGCCATCGATCAAGATGCACCGTTTTTCTTAACCCGTTAGTTTGATGTCTGGAATAAGTAAACGGCGGACCACTACTGTAGAGCAAGCGGTGTCCCAAAAACAGTATCTGGCTGACTTTCCACAGTACTTTTAATGACTGACGTTTGTCTCATCTGGTTCTGTGACTGACAAGCATCGGCAATGACTGGATGATGGAGTCCGCAGTCTTGGCATATGGCTACTAAAGCCTGACAATGATGTGCGGATGGTTGTTTTAAATACTTTAGACAGTCAGGCTTTTGATGCTAGCGACATCTTGAAACAGTGGCACTACTTTTAGCAGTAAACATTAACTTTGTCAGTTGGCATGCCGCCATTTTAACTTTAGTTTTATCCGGCTCCAGGCATTTTTCTAAATAATTATTATATTCCTTTGGCTTCTTCTCCAATTCTTGATGTAATCTGCTAAATCGGGCGCGATATTCATTTACCTCATCATTTTTTTACGGTTTATCGCGGCAACCCTTGGCTTTGCCAAGCAATTTTTGGCCATATTTCCTGGCTTTTCGCAGAAAAACCATCGTATATTTGGCCTCGGCTGCTGTTGGGCTTGTCTTGGTGGTTTTGGCTGCTGTGGTGGTAGCTTATATTGACATGACTGTGAGTACTGTGAACGAGCACCGACTGCATTTCTTTTCCATTTTCGAGGTGAGAAAAGTTTGTAAATGTTTAGACACTTTACAGTTGTGGCACTGACGCATTTTTGGTCTTAAGGTTTGGATGTTTAAATTCTTTGGATTTATTTCAAACACGACTCCTGTGGCATGAGCCTCAATGTAGTTTTTAGCTTTTTCTTTTAGTTTTTGGATTGTTTTCAATTCCTCTTTCTTGAGGTGCATTGCCATTTCCTGTGGGCAAATGCTAAAGTACAGCTCTTGAATCATTAAAGTATTTAGTCCCATATAAATCTTTTTTACATTAGCTTAATGGCCTTATCTTAAAAAGTATTTTAACTGCTTTCAATACATGCATTAAATGCTTTTAATTAATTTTAACCACGTATGGCACTAAATGGCCTATTTTGTGCTAATGTGCCGTTCAGAAACTATTCACTCACTCACTCATAAGTTTTCTCCGCTTTGGTTAACTCAATTTATCGCTGGAGGTAGTTATCAATCCTGGTTAGAATCTGTATCGGTGTCTTTCCATACTCTGGTTTAACGAAACGGAATTGTCGTTTGAACCCATTAGCTAACAGCTGGTATTTTTTGAGGAGAGCGTTCTTTAATCTATGATAATTGTTTGCCTGGTCCGCGGGTAACATGAAATAAACATCTAATGCATGATTTTTGGATAAGGTTGACAGGTATAAGGCTTAGTCTCTTTTGATCCACCGCTGAGAGGTAGCGAATTTCTCAAGCCGACCCAGGTAGCTGTCCATGAAGTCCTTTTTTCATCAAAGTAGTGCATCTCTGAAACCCTTGAGTGTGGCCACTTCAAAATATTTTTGACGTGTTGCACTGTAAAGGTTGCAGTCTGCCAAAATGTGCTTAACTGTAAGCGGAGAATGGTAAGCTTCACAAACCTGGTTTGTAAATTTTGTATGACCAATTCGAAAACGGTTGATGAAGACTGAGTCGTAGCGGCCCAGTGACAAACTAACACTGCGACTAACGGCCGGTTGCGCATAGTAAAGTTTATTTGATGTACACTCGTTCCACGGTTGTTGCCATTTTTAACACACAATTGGCTGACACATCAAGTTAACAAATCGCTAACTGGAAATCTTATGTTGGTAATGGTGTTCATCCAGTCCTGCCTTAGCTGCGATGTCAGCATCTTCGTTAATATGTTGGATACGGAATGTTTCATTTTTCTTTTGTAAACTTTTTGGTTACCTACCAATTTGATTTTCGCGGACAAAAATCATTTTGAAGCAAAGGCAAATGTATAAAAGTTAATTTAACGAATAGCTAATTTGTTGCTGTTAGTGTTAAAAAAATGCCCTCAAAAATCGTTTGTTGCTGGATGTTCGGTATAACGTGGCGTGCTGGCTGTTGAGACGTCAACTATTTATAAAAAATATAAACATTAAACTTTCCCTAGCTGTCTGAGTTTTGCTAAGGTAAAGGTCATGATTAAACGTAGTTCCTAAGTGGTAGCCTGGGAAAGAAATTAAATATTAAGTAGCAGTAGGCTAAGGCTACGAACGGTATCGACGTAGCTTCTATAAAGGCGTCCTCTGAGTTTCATGTTGGCCCGGAGGTGAAACCTAAGAGTGTGTGCATTTTTGGGGCTACAGCCTGTAGCTAAGAAATCGTTATGACCTAAATTCAGTTAGGGCCGAGAAATCAACGCCTTTTGACGTCATTCTAGACTACTGAGTTTTCTGACAGCTAATTGACGCAGTTCGCTTTCTGAGTTTTGTTCAGATAATATCGCTGTAATAAAATCGCAAAAAAATTTCTAAAAAAACCGCCTTATAATTGTCTACAAAAGCCGTTTTTCATATTTGTAATTAGGACAGCCTGTGCGATTTCAAAATGACCGGTGACATTAACAGGAAATGGCAACCAAAGCAAAGAGCAATCACAAACAGTAATGGAAAGCTGCTCGTGAATACAACTGACATAATACGACGATGGACAACGTACTGCAGCGAACTCTACATGGCACAACTTGACCAGAAGGTATCCAATGACCTTGTCAAAAAGCCGAAAGACATTTCGCCACCACTTGCTGACAGCCAGGGTAATATAGTACAAAAGGCCGTAAAAAAATTGAAGAACAACAAAAGTTTAGAAAATGACGAGATAACAGGCAAAATGATCAAACACGGCGGACCACACTTGATTGAAAAAATACGTCAGCTGTGTAACAAAGCGTGGAAGACGGGTATCGCGCCTACAAAATCGAAAAAAGTCAGTTCTAGTTCTGCTACATAAGAAAAGCAGTGCTATAAAATGCAGCAACTACAGAACGATTGCCTTGACAAGTTATCACGGCAAAATGCTAATGAGAATCCTAACAGAAAAACTAAAGTAACAGATAGAAGAACACATGGCGGACGAACAAGCAGGATTTCGCAAAGACAGGAGTACAGTACAGCAGATCCTAGCCCTGAGACTGATAGCAGAGAAAGCACGACGATAAAAAGATCCTCAACTGCTCCATCGACTTCCAGAAGGCATTTGACAGCATAGATCAGACGGTGACCTGAGCATTGCTTAAGTCATATGGAGCGGACCACCAGTTAGTCCGGTTGCTAAGAAACATTAATGAAAATGTTCAGGCAGCAGTGAGAGTATGTGGGCAAGAAGGAAGCTGGTATGCAACCAGCAGGAATACAAGACAAGAAGATCCAATATCGCCCACTGTGTTTATCGTTAATCTAGAAAGAGCCATGGACAAAGTCAAAAATGGCGAAGAAGGAATATCGGTACACGAAATAAGAATAAACAACCTGCGATTTGCGGATAACATAGACATAATCGCAGAAAATGAAAGCATGTTGGAAGGGACAGTTCATTCACTACATAAAGAAGCAGTGAGTTATGGGCTGGTGATGAACGCCGACAAAACAAAGACGATGGTATTTGGTGACAGGCAAATATCGAGTAAGATATGCATAAATGAAATTGAGCTGGAAAATGTGGAGAAATTCACCTACCTGAAAAGCAACGTGACATATGACCTGGACTGTTCAAAGGAAATAGCAGTCAAAATTGCAAAGGGAATAACAAACCTAAAGGCCTTCGGCAAGATTTGAAAAAGTAAGGCGATCACTCTGGAAACAAAGCTCAGCATCCTGAAGACATGTGTCTTTAGTACAATGCTGTACGGCTGTGAAACGTGGACAGTTACAAAACTCTGCGAAAGCCAAATTTTGTCCTTTAAGAAAAAATGCTACCGGAAGATTCTGAGGACAAGATGGACACAAAAGGTCACTAATGAAAAATTGTACAGAAAGATTCAATTGACAGAAACCCTACTGCAGAATGTGATACAGAGAAAGTTGCGCCTCTTCGGCCATATCTGCAGAATGGACGACAGCAGAAAGATAAAGACCCTGGTGTTCGGAATGATGGATGGTTCAAACAAAAGAGGACGGCCTCACCGAAAATGGTCAGAATGATGACACTGAGCAGTGGTGTCGGGCAACACTGCAGGAGTTCAGCCACGCTGCCCTAGATAGGCAGCGGTTGGCAGCGATAGTAACAGTGGCGTCAGACACCAACGGGCGTTGAGGCCATGGTTGTCGATGATGATCATGATGATGATGATGTGCGAATTCTAGATTATAATTCTCACAGACCTGTCTGGTCGAAAAAGTGATTAAGGCGTGTGGAAAGCCCTTGATTAACGAAAACCAGTCAGGAGAGCTATTGTGAATTGCGGTAATAATTAATTGACTGATTTAATAAATTGTGTGATAGTTTGTCTGTATGTATATTTGTACGTATAATTGTTTGCTTATATGTTGTACTGTTTATTCTGAGCTAATATTGACAGTAAAACTCAGTACAAAAATTTATTGTATTATATGTAATGTTATTGCCTGACTATTGCGAACTTTTTCATTTGCTATTTTTACATTGTATATATTGCACACTGTTTTATATCTAGGGGAGGTCCCCCTAGGTTATTGAGTCAATATTTGTAGAATTTTCAAGAACTTTATTACGACGCAATATACCGAAACATCCCGCAGAACGCAGACAGAAGCGAATGTCCTCTATCCGACCGCTAGCCTCTAAGCATACAAGTGACGTCAGAGAGGCGTGGATTTCCCGAGCCTGCTAAACCTAGGTTACAGCAGATCCCGGGCTACAGGCTGTAACCCCTAAAAATATAAACACATTCTTAAGGTCCACCTTCTAACAACTCCGGGCTGACAGATTGTCTTTTTGAGAGCTGCGATGACACCAGTCGACATTCCAGCCTACAGTTACTGAATATTTAATTTCTGTCTTAGGAAGATAGCCAAGAACTAAGCATAGCAATGACCTTCACCTTAGCAAAGCCCAACAGGCAGTTTTTTATGAGCCAACAGCACTTAGCTGGCCAACGGTTTGTTATGCCAAGCTGAGCAGTACTGAGTGACCTTCGAGGAACCTTTCCGACAAAACCAAATATCAATTAGCTAAGCGTTAATTTAGCTTTCCTCTATTTGCCTTTTCTTTAAAAATAATTTTCGTCCGCAAAAATGCGAAATTCTAGTAAGGGAGAAATCCACGAGATAAGTAAATAGTTAAAAATAATGCAATTTAGTTCATAAAAACTATGTGAATATGACGTCACTTTAACTAAAAAAACTAATAATATAGCTTACGATGACTTTGGTTAAAGTTCTAGAATGTTCATAAGACAGAAAAAGACAGAACAGAAATAATGTTCAGCACAGATTCATAGTATGCAGTATAGTCTAGTTTATTGGGGGTGGGGGTACATGATGCAAAAGGCATGGAAAATCTGGCCTCGTCGACGGAGATGTAGAACGCAATATAATGTCAAAGTAGCACGTGGCGACGTCGTGAAGCAAGAAACCAAGAACGTTGAGGGCTCGCGCGCCATTGCCGTGCTGTCAGGCATCTCCGTGACGAGCCAACGTGAACACAGTGATCCGCGATAAGCACGAGCTAACAGTTCACACAACCTCAAACAACAGTCAATCTAGTCTAAATCGTAACATTAAGCTACAATATAGCATTGCCAATAGTGATAATGACAATCAAAATAAACTTGATTATCAAGTGAAATAACTGTTGCAAATAACTGTAACAATAGTATTAACTCATAGCACAAACGTCACTCAGATTATCATTAGCATAAGCTAAATATGAAAACAAGGTATATGTGTAAGTTATCATGTTCGTCACGCATGAGTCAAAGTCATTCAACAGCAAATAATAACTAAATACTAAGATAGATATGAACTAATGAAATAGGCAAACAACAAGAAGCTTCTACTGTAGCATATAAACACGCAAACTAAAACAGGTATCAGAATATGAATCGTCCAAACGAACCCCAAAAACTGTGTTGCTGAATCAATCCCCAAAATTAACTAACAAAAGATCGCATCAGGATTTGAGTTGCATATATTCACCATCGTCATCAAAACTGATCACATCTTGTGTGTATATGAAACACAGACATGTCAACCGTGGTACTGTCAAAAACAGTAGAGAGCAGCACGTTAACAATACAGTGCTGAATGTAACTCTAAGTACTCGTCCAGTCTATTTTCTCGTACAAGACTAATGTGTGACTCACTTGTTCCAAGTAATTATTCTGTGTCGTTCCATACTTTATGATTGAATACGCGTAATAAATTAAAATCAGTCACGTCGTCTTATTGCTCTGTTTAGTCAATTGTGTATAAATAGTTATTGTATTCGCTCTTTAGTCTCGCTGCATTGTAGTCGATAACGAATGACAAAATGATTCCTAAAGTCCTGTTTACATCTCTCAAAAACAAAAGTGTCGGTTATATAACGTGTCATGACTCGCAATTGATGTATAATCTATGTGCCTATATGATTTTCGCGCCCGTTGTCGCGTGGGGCATGACTTCGTCAAGTGTCTTAAGACTTTATAGTAAGGCATAAACATTCATTATCTGACCCGCAAAACATTAATATGGCAGTTGCCTCAGCCGGTAATAAAGTCAATATATTGGTGGTCAAAGCTAATTTCTGACTTCGCTGGCCATACGTCGTCAGAACTGATATAAGTCCCAGAATATGTCGTGTAAAGCTTCTGAAATCTGCACAAAGGAAAATAAATAATAACGCAAACTTTGTTCGAAAAATATGACGTCAATTTTAAATAAAATGTCAAAAACAAAATAATAGATTGTGCAGAAAATTATAGCTTATTGTCTCATCGTGCCTCGGCGCTTTCCCTTCCTAGCCTTAGCCCGCTCATGGCGTGCAATCCAGTAAACATCTATAGCTACCTCGCTCACGTCTTTCGATGGAAACCAAGACGTACTTAAGTCTTGCCACAGAACTTTGTAAAACATACGACTTCCCCTCTTCTGGTGAGTTACTATTTTGACTATATTGTACCATTCCGGAAAATTCTCAATGGGTTGTCCACACGCTCCATTTACAACTTGCGTGTATGTAGGAGGATCTTGCCTAGGCGCAGTTGAGGCAGGTAACTGAGTATTAAGTTCCGCCTCCGAGCTACCAGTGCTATGCCTGCCAACAACCGTGTGTGTATGCTGATTTGTGGCAGCTGTTGTGGCTGCTAAGTCAAGGGTGAGTGTACAGCAGCTGGGTTGCTAGAGTGAGCGATGCCGCTTTCCGTCTTTCGCGATGATCGAGTTAAAATTTTAGCTGGCTGCGTTGTTCGCTTGGCTGTCTGCTTGCTAGTATCTGTGTGTGCCTCGCTCTCGTCCGTTTCAGCATTCCCTGAAAACTGTTCAGTACTCGCTTTAACAATCGGTCTGCCTACAGCGGTGCGCCCGCGCGCAGTTGTATTCTGCGGCGCTAATGCTCGGTTCACACTTCCATTTGAAATCGCAGTATCTGGTTTATCCGCCTGTATAATATCTGCAACAGTCTTAGTATCAGTAGTATATTTAGAAAAAAGGTCGTCACGTCCTGTGTTACACAGTTTAAGTCGGTTGCTATGAATCAATAAAGGTAGAATCTTTTTCGTAGCACAGTACTGCAATTTATACGTGCAAAAGTCAGGATAAGCTTCTAAAATTAAATATGGTCCAACAAATTTCTTTTAAACTTTATGTCCTAGTTTAACCTTTGATGTAACTGGTTCTAGGAGCCAAACTCGGTCTGCTACTTTAAATGTAGGTGTTTCAACAGTATTTTGAGCGTCGTGAAATCGCTTCGTATCTTGGTGTGATTGTAGTTGGTTTTCTCGAACAGTTTGACGTAAAATGTCCAGTTTTGGTTTCATTTCCTCAAAGTAAGCCTGCGCAGTTTTCGGCAAGTTTTTCGGCGGTAACAATAAGTCGTCTACTGGTAATCAATGTTTAACACCGAACACGATCTCGAACGGACTAATTCCAATTGATTTAACTACTGCAGTTCGAAAAGAAAATGCTATCAAAAAAAGCAAATCAGGCCAGTTCTGTTCTAAATTACACGTCGTCCGTAAACTGTTTAAAATGTTTTTGTTAAAGCTTTCAGCTCTACTATTTGTCTGTGGATGGCGAAATAAAGTGAAAACTTGTGTCGTTCCAAGCAATGAACAGAGCGCTTTAACCAACTTCGACCTGAATGCGCTTCCTCTATCGGTTAAAAAAACACGCGCCCCAAAAAGCATAAACAAGTTGTGATACAGAAGATTCGCAGTCTCTTCGGCACCGGCGGTTTTTGCGGAGAGGAGTATACAAAATACACTCAACGAATCTATAAGAACAAGAGCGTATTTGTAACCTTTTGACCTTCGTAATGCTATATGATCTGCGCGCCAAACCTCAAAGATTAAAGCAGGTATTTCCAGTGATTTCATTGGCGCTTTGTGGGTGGTGCACCAGTCTGGCATTCAATGCATGTTTTAGTCCAATTGTGCGCATCGGTGTACATCAGTGGCCAGTAGTAATGTCGTCGAATAGTGCCGTACATCTTATGACCTCCAATGTGAGACAAGTTTTCGTGATAAGAACGCAAAATCAACGGTCTTAAAGCCTGTAGAACCATCAATTGTTGCGAAACCGGCTCTCCAGCGCTTTTCTTGCGTTGTCTTGGCAAGCCAAGATGATACAAAATTCCGTCTTGTAAAATAAATCGCTCTGACTGATAAACAACCTTTCTAGCGTTAGCATCATTTGGCGGTAGTACTCCGTGATGAAAATAATCCAAGAAAACTCGACAATCAGGACATGAGACCTGCAATTGTTGCACGTCATATGGACTCATCAAGTTGTCCAAGTCGTCTTCAGTGTGTTTGTCCGTTTCAACAACTTCGTTGTCATCGGCTTTGTTATCCGATGTAGGGTCACCTAAAGTGATTGTTCAAACATGCTGTGACCTGTCCTGTAAGTCATCATCTAATGTCAAGTCTGAGATAGCATTAATATTTGCTACCTTGTCATCGAGATTTTCGGCATCTTCGTCCGAGTCAGTGGGCAATTTAATGCGGCTAAGTGTGTCCGCGATTACATTCTTAGTTCGCTTTATATGTTCTATCCATACTTGTACTTGTATCCTGACAACAACATATGCCATCTCCCTAATCTGTCAGTTATATGCTTAACAGAGTCTAAAAACTTCAACGCAGAGTTGTCAGTTCGTATGAGAAACGGCTTCAGTTGTAGATACTCACGATAATGAAGCACCCCTGAAACCAAAGCTAAACATTCCTTCTCGCAGGCTGAATAGTTCTTTTCTGCTGGTCGCAACCGTCTACCTCCATATGAGATGATGCGTTCCTGACCGTCTTGTAACAGACTCAGATTATAAGAAATAGAGATGTCACTTGCATCTGTCGTCAGTATCATTTTCTGCAATAAATCTTGCAAGGCCAAAATGGGCGGCCTGCATAACGCATCTTTCAAGGCCTGAAATGATTTCTCCTCTGTTGCTGTCCAGACAAAAGGCACGTCTTCCTGAAGTAGTCGATAGAGGGGGTAACGTAAGTCAGCATAATGTGCAATGTAACGTCTCATATAGTTTGTTAGGCCTAAGAAAGCTCTCAAATTTTTAACTTTTTGGGCGTAGGATAATTGCGAACGATGGCAGTTTGTTTAGGATCACTCTGGACCCCTTCAGCACTTAAAATAAACCTTAGGTATTTCACTTGTGATCTAAAAAACTTGCATTTCTTTGGATGCAATTTCAAATTTGTTTGTCTGAACTTCTCAAAAATGACTTTCAAATGTTCAAGGTGTTTACTAGGTGATTCACTCACTGCAATCACGTCATTTAGATAAACAAGTAAGTAAGTACCAATCTGATTCCGAAATAATTTAGTCAAGGCCACCTGCATGTGGTACGAGCTCTGAGAGCATCCTTGAGGTAACCTCAAGTATCTAAAGGCACCCCGATGAGGTGTAATAAATGTGGTTTTGTAAGAGCTGTCTTCGGTAAGCGGGATTTGATGATAGGCTTGCTTCATGTTTAACTTTGTTATTATTTGTGCTTTATTTCTTGTCATTAATTCTAAAATATCTTCAAAAATCGGTAATTCATAAAAAAGAGGTAGACATATCTTGTTCAAATTACGCATATCCACGCAGAAGCGAAATTCACCATTGGGTTTTTCAACCATTATGATCGGAGAAGCAAAGGGTGAGCCATCGTCTGGAGTAATAACTCCTGCTCTTAATAGCTCATCTATTTGAATATCCACGTGTTTTCGCATTTCGTCATTCAAGCGGTACAGTCTACAACATTGAGGCTTAGCATTGGAATATGTGGTAATCTCGCATTTAAGTAAGTTACATTTAGTTATGTCTGTAGCAAAGTACGAAAAAATGTCTTGGAAGCTGTATAACAAGTCTACAAAGTCTGGAAATACTTTATCTACTGCATCGCAGTCATCAATTAAGATCGAAGATGTTCGACTTTTTCGGAGAGTGGAATCTGCGCCTTAGTAGTGGAGCCTGACTGTTGCTCCGATATAAGCAGTCGCGCTGCGTTGTGCTCTGGCAGTGTATCGCTAACCATCCGACCATCAGCAGCAAAGTCCTGCTGCGAGCCAACGCTGCAAATATTTTCTTTCTCACTGCAGCGAAAACAGCAGCTGTCCGTCCGACCGAAATCTCGCCGCGGCAAATTTTGCTGCTGCTGCCCAACTAGTAGCGAGTCCGTCTTAACAGTCGGTAGTGAGTCTGCGCTGTAACAGCTGCAGCTCCTTCCGTTCATTCCGACGTTAGTGCTACCAGCCACACAAGTCGGCGTAGGCCTGTCTACTGTCTGTTGTTTACAACCATCCGTCTGTGTAGGCCTAATGTAGGTCGCTTCATGCGCTACGCTAGTGCATGCTGACTGCTGAGATGGCTGTATATTGTCTGTATGTGATTGGTTTCCTGTAACGACAACAGAACTCAGAGTAGCCACAATGAAATTACGCGGAATTTTGCAAATTTTAGTCCACGGATTAAACAGACAGCATGTTAGTTTATTGTTGTCCGGGCCCTTAATCAGAGCTCTAGCTACGTAGAACCCGCGTTGTTGTGCCGTGATAAATGGCTCCACAATCGCGTATTGACTGTGAAAACGTTTTGAAGTTCTGTTAGTAAGTTTTACAGAAATCAAAGCTTCCGTTTGTGGAGGCAATATTATATGTTCTGACGATTTAAATAGAAACATGGAACTATCCAGGTTCTGAAGTGGTAATACGGTTGATCCGTTATTGAACAATACGCAGTCATTCTGTAAATCAATTTTGCAACCAAATGCCCGTAAAAAATTAATACCAAAAAGTATTGGATGGTTCAATTTCGCAACCACGTGAAAATTATAGGCTACCTTGAAGTTTCCTACTGTAACATTTACTCTTGCAATTTCAACAACATTTAATTTTTTGCCTTCAGCCGAATAAAGATTTTGGCTTCTTGGACTATTTTTAATCACTCGAATACCACACTTTTTTGCAAATTTCTCGCTGAGACAAGATGCCGCTGCCCCGATATCCACAGTTCCGAGCGTGTTACGGTGGTTTACCATAACTGGTATTAAATTTTGCTGAAATTCATATTCTGTTTCTTTTATGTTTGCCTGAGGGATATCTGCCTGTTTTCCAGACTCCCGTAGGCCTAATTGCTAGATGTTCCGCAAATTGTTTTGATTATTTTCATGATCAAATTTAAAGCAAAATTTAGCTTTTCAATTGTGTTTCGGGTTGTTCATGTTACTCGGACCTTTGTTATAGTATCTTCTTGATGATCGTTGTCGTTCAGAGTGTTGACGAACATCAGCATCAATGTCAGTGGCACAACGTTGTCGTGTTGTCGTCTCCCCGTGTTGCTCCGTCGATGAGTTGCGCGGCTCGTTGACGTTCTCGTCCATCGTCCTCTTGTTCATCAGCCGTGCGTTGAGTCGTATGATTCTCTTTAATGATCTGTCGTGTAGCGGCAAGGTCGTTGTTCAGCTTGTCGAGTGCTGCATCGTTTGACGGTGTAGTCGACATCTTTGCGATTGTATCGGCGGTTTCGGAGACACGAGCAGCCTTCAAAACATCGTCTACTGTCGTTGGTTGAGTTAATATCACTTGCGCCAGAAGTTCAGGACGTAAACCACGTTGAACAACATAGCGTTCCTGCTCACCGTTAATTCCAAGCGATTTCGCCAACTTACACATTACGGTGATGTAGTCGTTTACGTTTTCTGACGGTCCTTGTACACGCTGGTGTAGTTCTACGAACTTGCGCCATCGTAGAACCTCGGTATCTTCGAAGCGTTTCGTGAAGGCGTCCTTCAAGAATGTCCAATCAGCTTTGATCTCATCGTCCAGGTTGTCGTACCAGTCGCTGGCAGCATCTTGTAGTAGTAACGCCAACAGGTGCAGTTTGTCAGCCTCAGCGCTACCTCGATACGCAGCGTACTTTTCAAAGTGACATAACCACGCACCAGCATTCTCGGAATCCGTGCCCCGAAATGAAGGCGGTGCGAAAACTGAATCGTTCCCAGCGTTGATAATGAAAGTTGTCGTACCTGATGATCCGGCAGATGATGTTGTAGTCGTACTTGTTGTCACACTGATCGACTCTGCGGTTGTGGTCTGTGGCCGTGACTCAGGGCATGTTCGTACAGCTTCATTCATCATCACGTTCATGGCTGTCGGAGTAGGCTGCAACGATGTTGACGGGACAAGCACGGGTGTGCTAACCGATGTAGTTGCGACAGTGGTTGTAGCAGCGGAAGTTGTCGTTGTTGTCGTTTCGACAAGCGTGTCGGCAGAAAAGTCGGGCGCTTGGAAATGCTATCACGACACGCTATCGGATTGTTATGCGGTTTACTCATCGTTGCCGACTACTGTACGAATACTGCAGTAATACGAACGCATAGCACAGCAGCGTCCGAGCGAATGATGACTCAAACAGCGAAATGGCGCACAGTCCATAGCCACAGTACGCTACACCACAGGCGCGGCATAGCTCCAGTTAATTTCTCCGGGCATTCGCAAATATCAAAGTAATAAGCAAACGTACCCGTGATTTGTCAACCATTCTAAGATGTCGTGCTGGTGTCGTTTGTAGCAGTGACGACTAGTTCTAGCCATTGGCGTGCGACAGTATCGACGGACAGTAGGCCTATTTTTCGGAATGTGAGGTATATCTCAGCAGCGACGATCATCGGCAACGACTAATGACGAATTAACGAAAGGCAGAGATCGTTTTAATTTTTCACCAAATCCAGGGGAGGTCACCCTAGGTTATTGAGTCAGTATTTGTAGAATTTTCAAGAACTTTATTACGACGCAATATACCGAACCATCCCGCAGAACTCAGACAGAAGCGAATGTTCTCTATCTGACCGCTAGTCTCTAAGCATACAAGTGACGTCAGAGAGGCGTGGATTTTCCGAGCCTGCTGAACTTAGGTTACAGCAGATCCCGGGCTACAGGCTGTAGTTCCTAAAAATATAAACACATTCTTAAGGTCCACCTTCCAACAACTCCGGGCTGACAGATTGCCTTTTTGAGAGCTGCGATGACACCAGTCGACGTTCCAGCCTACAGTTACTGAATATTCAATTTCTGTCCCAGGAAGATAGCCAAGAACTAAGCATAGCAATGACCTTTACCTTAGCAAAGCCCAACAGGCAGTTTTTTATGAGCCAACAGCACTCAGCTGGCCAACGGCTTGTTATGCCAAGCTAAGCAGTACTGAGTGACCTTCGAGGAACCTTTCCGACAAAACCAAATATCAATTAGCTAAGCGTTAATTTAGCTTTCCTTCATATATTGTTTGTTTATATTGAATATATTTTTATCCTTTTGTAAAATCGGAGTCGTTTGATTGAGCAGTAGGATAACTAGTCTAACCTGATTTTATCTAGGTAAGTCACAGTGACATTTGTATTTTATTGCACGTTTGTTATGGCCAGGTCATTTGCCACTGTTTGCTGGTCCATGCACTTTAATGCTTCTGATTATATGTTAACATACCATTATTAGCTTTGTTGTTATCTTTGGTCCGGTGCAGTATTATCTTGGTGTGTGGTTTAAATTTTGTTTCGAGCACTAAGCTCATTAATCAAAATGCTCAGTGTTTTGCAGTACTTTAATGTAATCTTTACTTATAGGCCTGGTGTGCAAACTATACACATGACTTTGATTTTAGTCAGCTTGCACACTGTGTAATGTGTAAGATTGTGTAATGTGTGATTGTATGACTATGACTTCAAGTGTATATATATATATATA
>Ga0209367_1006125_pt1 | contig 16672 bp, 8 predicted proteins | sample WorMetLIZISLAND2_FD_187412 | JGI IMG/M metagenome (GOLD analysis project Ga0209367, IMG submission 187412) | Marine gutless worms symbiont microbial communities from Max Planck institute for Marine Microbiology, Germany - Olavius geniculatus... ... | reverse complement strand
AACTAAATATATTTACTACTACTACTACTACTACTACTACTACCACCACCACCACCACCACCACCACTACTACTATAAAAATCGATCGAAATGTTGGCCAATTATGCAATCACAAACATGGAGACGATTTTTCAATTCATTGACAGCAGTATCGATAATGTTATGCTTCGGACTAATCCAGACTTTACCAGTCGCTTCTTGAATTCATAAACATTCCTTAACGTCATATAGTAGACATACTTCTGCACGACAGTCAAATCTTGTAATTGACTGGCTGTTGAGGGCCACAGATTAAAACAGACGGAATTTACAGACGGATTTTACCATTTCAACGCATATTTTGCTTGGTCTGATTTTCCCAGGTAGTGCAAAAGCAGACATTGGGTGAGGTAGAAACTTAAACAGCTATTTAAGAGCCAGTTGTGTCAAAAATTTGTATATTAAAAATTGTTAAAATTTGATAATCATGCTTCAAGTTACGGTCAATAATGTTGTGAATGTCTTTAAAGGTTTTTTTTGCATATTCCGACGCATATTTCGCTTGGTTTTCGTTCCCTAGATAGTGCAAAAGCAGACATTAAATGAGGTGAAAATCTAAACGGCCATTTAATGGCAAGTTGTGTCAGAAACATTCACAACAAAAATTATGAGAATCTAATAATTTTTGTTTAAGTTAAAATCGAAATTGTCCGGGATGTTTTTTGAGACACAGTGTATAACGCTTAGACAGCAAAAGTGCAAATAATCTCGATCTAGCGTCTAAAACAATGTCAGAGAGCGCGCGTTGCATTTGAGAGAGTCACGCTGAGCACAAGCAGAAACCAAACAACTCTGCACTGTGCCAGGGTACTGGGTTAAGTACAGCAAATGGATTAATTAACTAATTGTTCAACCAATTAATTCATTGACGGATAATTGTTTATGCTAATAGAAAAAAATTGTGAGAACCTTGTACTGTCCCAAAGTGTTTGGGTTAGATCCAATCGGGTAGCTGTAAAGGCTTGAACCGAGGTCGGTTCCATCACCCGTACGACGCCGAAAATTACCTTTCTTTGCCTCCTCTGAAACAAAGCAACAAGCAGGCAACTTGCAGTTGACCGGCGCCTATGTGAGAACTCGTTTCAAAGGCGCTGTACAAAGCTAAATAAATCTAGTAATCGACTGATTGTTTGAGAAAGCAGTGGCGTATTTAAAGCGGCGGTTACAATCAACGGCGTTGTGGATTGAAAAAATTTGGACAGCAAATTGCAACTTGCAGACAGAGAAAAACGTATATCCGATTGTGTGCTCGAAATTTTAATTTTGTTCTTAAATTTTCCCAAATTAAAAATTTGTAGCCACAAATGTTGTATTTTTGGGGAAAAAAACTTTTGCGACAACAACCAAATTTTTCGACCTGCAAAAAATTAGTGGGACAACTGCAGTTTAAAAGTCGGTCTACATTGTTTCCACAAATACACAACTAATGACAATGGCCCGTATTAACTGAAAGAAATTAGTTTTATTAGTGTAAGTGATTGATACCATTTTGCAGGCGAAACATAACTCGGAAAGTACGTCCGTACAGTACTGACAAATTATACGGCCGTCCGCCTAGGCCGTTGCAAATTTAATCTTAACCCTTTCAAACTAAACATTGTCACGCCGGTTATTTCTGCCCCGGTAAGCGTTTGCATCAATTTCGGTTGTTTTTTGCACATTGATGTTTTTGAGTTTGCAGCACGTACCAAGCAGACAAACGAAAGGCAGAAGAGAGACATGCGAACGGGCAAGACGAACAATAATACTTATTTCGCAGCACTGCACAGACTGCATCGTCAGATACATTGCTGGCTACCAACAACAGTTCTGTAGCATTTAAATACTGTTTCAAACACCAGTGCGGTATTAATATTTATATTTATAAAACGTTAATGTAAAATTTAAATAATTCAGAACACACGGCTAACGTATGTTGGCAGAACGAACCTGACTGTTTAGCAATGCGTGCGCTGCGGTCCTTGTGTTTGTGCGGAGCCAGCAGAACATCGCGAACTCTACTGCAAGTGACGTCATCAACGCCGCCAACGTCCTTCAATGTTGCTATCACTGAGTCTATACGCACACGCACACACACACAAAGCAGAGCGAAAAAATCAAGCGTTTCTAGGGTTAAATTTTTGTAGGTTTTCTTACCTTTGTTTTGGAGTTTTTAGGTTAAAAACTGCACAATCACTAAATCTAAACATGTACAGGGTGATATGTAATATCGTGACAATTTTTTTATCTATACCAAGTTTGTAATTCTAACCACAATTATAAATTAAAATATTTAAAGGTTTTTAAAAAAATTTAAAGTAAAGATAATAGTTAGGCTTACGTCACAAACTCACAGTAACATTACAACAAAAGTGGTATTCAACACTTAATGTCTTTAATAATAAAATCAGCCTTTTGTACAATGTGTACAATTGCAAAATTCGTTTTTGATGTTTGCGTTTTTGTCAATTTAGCGTAAGTCAAATAAATACGGTGACAGTTTGGTAAAGATAATGATAAAAATGCAAAGGTTTAGTTTTTTTTTGAAACACTATGTATCTACCTGCAACTTGGAACTGTCCAGTAGTGAGTTGTTCACCGAGCCCCACGGTACACTCTTTATCAATGAGTGCGTCACGTAACATAAGAAGACCACGCAAAGATGTCGTGGATACGTGAGGCTTGGACCAACGCTCACCTATCTCTACTCGTTCCTCGTATTTTAACCACCTGTACGGCCACAAAACAACAACAACCGTGACACTACTATTACAACTACAACTACAACTACTACTTATTACTACTACTACTACTACTAGAAGTTGTAGGTGATTTGACAAACTAATGATACTCCACCATAGTCTGCCACCTTGTCGCGGCGGCGGGGTTTAGTGCCTCGAAGATCCGAAATATTTCTAAAATCCATAAGCGAGGAGCCAACCAAGTACAGATTATTTTTTTTAGAACAGATATGCTACGCTTTACCAGTGTTAATGTATTGGTTAATCTTCGGCTTTAACGCCGATTTTGGGTTTACAGGCATCAACTGTTTTAGGCCGTTTACTGCAACGTTGTGGTTACATTCGGGGATGCGCATTGGGCCGAGCTGCTATGGCCTCAACGCTGGGCAGGTGTAAGAGCCTGTCCACCCCGGAGGTAAGGTAAGGTAAGAATACCGCGGCGTGTTGCAGCGTGTTGAACCCGCGGTGCAGCCAGCAGACATACCACCGGTATGCCGTCACCTCGCAGCCCGTAAGCTGCCACTGATTTCCATACCGCTGAGAGCAGGAGGCTGATTATATAACATAACATACCTGGAAATTTGTTTCCAGCCGTACTTGTTATCAGAGAAGTGTACGAGGACATCCATCTGCGTGAAGAGCGGACGCTTTCCCAGCTCCGGAGGCTGAGTCTCATCTTCATCCGCTATCATATAACGTATCTACACGCACAGAACGACAGTATTAACAGCAATGTCTCAAATGAATGGTGATTTATTGCATTATGTACATTTTACAGTAAATGGCAAATTTTCTTAGTCAGTAACGTCTTTAGTCGCATCATTGAAGTTAGACAAAGTTAGTACCTGGGTAGGTGTGGCCGTCGGCAGACGAGTATTGTTATTCTATCTCGGTATATGTCCGTAGACTTACGTTTTGTATTATTTGTTGACCTATAATTGCTGACCTGCTGACCTAATTATTACCTCCGTCGTGGAAGGCATGGTTTTGTAACAGCCGGCGTTTATTTATCTGTTTATTAGTTTGTTGGAAGAATTACACAAAAACAGGTAGATTTGGCTTAAACTTTCAAGGTATGTTAGACTTGCATTACTGGAGTAATTAATAGATTTTGGTGGGGTTAGCACCTAACGACCGTAACAAAAAATAACAACTTTGGAAAAGGTTTGCGGTTTTTGACTGCTCTTCAAGTTTGTTGCATGTGTTACTTACTTTAGTTGCTGTTGACATTTCAATGTCGCCAAGACGTTCAGCTGCAAACAGAAACACCACAACGTCTTTTGTAGTTATTGACATAATACATGCAAAGTCATAGTCCCAATTACAATAACACAAAGTTGATAAAGTTTAACGTAAGCCTAGGTGCACTTTATATGGACAGCAGTAATAACAAAATTTCGATTAAGGATAATTTAATTCACACTTGAAAATAACGCGTGAAAGGTTTTACACCGGTGTACTTATAAATGTCACATACGACATACGACACACGACATCTCGATCTGTTCAGAACGTTTCTAAAGTTAAATTTAAATATTTGCATTTTGCTCACTAAATTAATTGTTTATTTTTCACTTAGGTTTCATCTCATTAAATTAGCATTAGCACTTCTGTCTCGCTAGCATGTTGGAATCAGACGGTGCATACAATGTTATGTCGCTGATGCATAATGATACACGATGCCCATGAACGTTGAACTGAACCTGTAATGCTATACTGGCCGACAAACTATTAGACACTGTCAGTACACGCTGCCGCAGAAAAAAACACGCTGCCAGTGACACCTGAATGTTTTAATTTCTAGAGCGTATTGAAAGCCGGGTACTGCCGCCGTAAGTTGTCTGTCTGTCCGTCTGTCTACAACGTTGAGTCGTTGACATAACAAAATGCAACGTTAAACCAATTATGTTTACACATTTTTACTAACACACTACGTACGTACGAGGTTATTTACAGTCAACGCACTATATGCGTTACCTACCTAATTAATTACTTATAGTAATAAGAAAGTAATAAAAGAAGCAGAAATACAGCGTACACTAATAAAAAATTGTCGGCGGCAACTTGCAATAATAAAGCATGTCTTGAAAAAGCCTGATCTTAAAAATTTGATGGTTACTGGAATTGTGAAAGAGAAAAAACAAGGGTGCGTTAGAGACAAAAGTACATGGATAGCTTGTCTGAATCGTAAAAAGATAACGTGAGCCTAACACACTTCGTCAGGGCTTCAGAAAATAGAATGCTCTGGTATCGAGTGGTCGCCGCCAACGGCACCATGGCAACTCAACTACTTACTTACTTACTTACTATGAACAGCGGGCGACACTCGCATCATTTTAATTTTCTAATAAGCTGAGTTACATGGTTTGGACAATCTTTTTCCGCAGCCGGTCACAAAATTTCTCGAACTGGCCCGCAATATTTTTGGAAAACGTTTTCGCGGAAAACTGTGGGCCTTAATGGTAACAAAAACCAACGACACGGATGAATGGACAGCGAAACGGACTAACAAAAAAAGGACGGACAGAACGACAGACAGAGACAGACGGGGAGAGAGAAAGACAGGTAGGCAGACGGACGGACGGACGAATGCAGACAGAGAAGAGGGGGGTGCTGCATAATGTGACGTTGAAGGTTATTTATGCTGCTGCAGTGGACCGCATGACGTCAGTGAATTAGGCGCGCACTAGGCATCGGTCACGTGTGAGTTCTTGCAGTAATTGCCTGAGCCAATCACTCGCGCCCGCTAACATATGTATCATTGCAAACAATTATTTCTATATTAGGAATAATCAGCCGTTTGCTGTTGCATATACATACATCATCGTAGTAAATGTAGGCCTACTGTATTGTCTTCAATAAGTGTTTTGTTTTGTAGACTGTTTTACTTTGTAAAAGTTTTATTATTATAATAATAAACGTCATAAAAGCATTTTCGTATTTCTTGTTAAAACATTTCGAAAATTTTTGCAGTAATGAAAAACGAAGTAAAAACACATTAAAGTAAAATAACATTTAATATTAGTTTTTTTAAATCAAAAAATTAGACAAACGATACGTTTTTAAGAAATTTAAGTGTTTTTATGAGTAATGTTTAATGTTTTTGCATCAGTTCTTTAATTTAACCTTTGCCACACGTTCAATAGATAACGCGAGTAAAATTACTTTGAACAGATACGTTACGGTAATATGTGCAAAACGTTTCAAAAGTTAATCAGTTAACCGCGAAAAGCTAACAGTTATTTGCGACATTGTTTATTCACCATAGAGTGGCACATGACAAACGAAATAAAATAACAAAAATAAAAGCATGTGTAAAATATAAAAAAAAAACATTAAGAAAACATTTTGAACATGTGTGTGCTGCACAGAACTTATATCTGATAAACTGAAAATAAACTCACACGCGCTATGAACGTTTTAAGCCTTTCGCATTATTACTGACGCTATGTGTGGGTCCGACAACGTGCGATCAAAAAACGAACAAAATATTTTCCTGTTTGTTACATGTGTTGTCAAATGTTTACTGCCAACTAAATGTTTTACAAGCATTTGTAAAAATTTAGTATGCCTATTATTGTTTCAGCAAATTTTTAAACATGAATGGGCCAAGCCACTGCAGTCATTGTCAATTTCTCAGTGTTGTACGTGCATTTGATTACATGGTACGTGTCTCGCAATCTGTCTAAGCACCACAGATCATCACAGATGAGCTAAGTTGGCAGATATTGTTTTAGTTTTTAAGCTCCAGGCACCGCAGATTAACTATAGGTCTCCGACCGGGGGTTAGGGTTACCGTTACAAAGTTTAAGTTCACAAACTCAAACAGTATCTGCCATCTCATGCTGATCTGTGGTAATCGCAGTATTCAGACAGACCTGTGTCTCAAGGAATAAAAAGTCCAACAAACACTGGAAGTTGCCCGAAGCTCGAGCTATTGCTGTCAGATAACTTTTACAAAGTGCAGCGCAAACGGCGTAGTTAGTACAAATTTTCTACATATTTTGGATGCTTGAACCCCTATGCATTTTACCTCAAAATGCTATAATTGTACCTCAACGTCGCCGCTTTACCCAAGCACTAAAATATAAAGGATTTGTAAACACTCCCAGCCTTCTGTGGCGGAGTTGTACATCGTTCTTGCGTTTTAAAGAATAAACGAACATGACGATGATGGTGATGACGATGAAACAATATTCACCTTACATCTAACTGAGTTCGTTACAATTTTGTTCGGCTTATGCGGTGGTTGCATGCATGTACGCCGTGTTCCAAAAAAACTCAACCATTTTTAATCAAAATTTTATCAAATTTTAACAAACTTTGATAACTTTTGGCACAAGGCTAACATAGACGATAAAATTATGCGAGGTTTACTCATATCTTTCACCTTTCTTAATCTGCGTCAACGTATTTTTGCAATGCGGTTTTGCTCGTCCGTCCGTCTGTCTGATGTATATTTGTCTGTTTGTTTGTTGTTTATTTTGTATGGGCTTCTAAACTAAAAAAAAACTTGTAAACGCAGAACAACGAAAATTTTTGTAAAGGTTTTCAAAGTTAGGAACCCGTTTGCCAACTTTCAGTTTTGTTCAGATTACTGTAGTTGTACTGTTTTAAGCGGACGACCTCGCAATATCAACAATGTGCCAACATAGTGTTCTACGTTTATTTTGTTGTACATTTTTACCTTATTATCACTGTTGAAATACGAAAACTCTGACCAACCTGACTCGTCGTCGGAACTAGCATGATTAGCCGCCATGGCGAACACAGTTTTGAGTATGTCGTCGTCTCTGTAGTTGTTTCAGTCTTGATGGTCAGACTACAACTGATAGGTCTGTCCATGGACAAGTCACCTACATGTACGGGCTACCTACGTGGCATTAAGTCTTAGGCCTACTAGTTACTGGTTTAATCTGGTCCTATATTAGCTCAGTGGTCTATTGATTATAATTGAGACATAATAAGGCTCCCAGTAGCCGTCGTATCAATAACGAACGATGCATTCTTAACCCCTCGCTGTACCAGCAGCTAGTGGCCATACTACTGTGCCGTTTACAGGTAGGTACGCCTTTTGAATAAGAAACAAGACCAATTGAAATCATACTGCAGCAATTTTGATGCTGCAGTTCTAACATGTGTTAAAGTATCCAAAGGCCACATTTCAAGGGTTTACTATTGTAGCTACAGCGTGTGTCTATTTTCGTTCAATTTCTGGTGGACTCGGAAAGACGGACATTCCGCGTAATTGCAGTTCAAGGTCAATCAAAAACGCGTAAGTTTGCAACTTTTTATAACCACATAACGGGAAAAATAGACCCGTACTGTTTCAAGCATGGTTTCCCTTAAACTTAACGCATGAACGCATGCGATAAACACAAGAATAATAGGCTTACGCAAGAAACGTAGGTGACGCAGCTGTCGCAACAGACAAAACGAGAAGATACTTCAGTTGCGTTACGTCGCGTTGGCTAAAAACTTGGCTTTATCCTTTATTCTATGACACGTATAAGACCCGTCGAAAGCCATAGCAAGGCCAAAGAAAACACTCTCGCGGGGCCCCTTTGGGGAGAAAATTTTTGAATTTTTTTAATGGTGTAATCTGGTGTACTTTGTATTTCTAAGCGACAGCGAGGCCCCTTAAACGTCGCGGGGCCCGGTGTAATTACTCCCCTATCCCACCATCTTAACGGGCCTGACAGGGATTGAAAGTATGCGGGTGAAGTAAAGCTCAGCGCCGACTTAGATGTTTTTGTGTTTCTGTCCATCACTAACGGTGTCACTTGAACATACACTTTGGAGTATTGCATATTGATTACGCGGTCGTCGGCCTATACTGGCCGCATTATGCATTCTGGTAGTCCGTCCGTCCGTCCGCCCGCTTGTCTTCTACTGGCTTTCAAAGCAAAAATAATTTTCGAAAACCTTAAAAAACTAGAATTCATGTTAAGGTTTTTTTTCAGGACAGTGATAACCGGTGTGCCAATTTTTTGTACAAAAGGTCGAAAATCAAGAACACCGGCGATTATTGCGATTATTGAAACATCAAAAAAGTGACACAAAACACGTAGGCTAGACAACATAATATGTCAACATTTTGGTTAACTAAACAAGCAGCAAAGCAGCGATGGTATTGCTACGACGATTAAATGTGTCAGTAACATGGGACGTTCTACACCGCGTTAGTTACAAAAAATCTGAGCTAATGCTCATGAGACGCGCCAGAGCTTATGGCAGTTCTGGTTTGCAGCTAATTTCGTTGGCAGCATTCGATGGTCCAGCCCCGAAAACTCCTATAGACGCAAAGATATCGCAGATATCTTTAGCAGAAGCCGCGTTGTAGCCCATTTTGTCCCAAATTTTGTTGCCATGTCAACCGGGGAAGGTCGAGGCAAAATTTCGTTGGCGGCATTCGATGGCCCAACCCCGAAAATCCCCCTATAAACGCAAAGATCTTGCAAATATCTCTAGCAGAAGCCAAGTTATAGCCCATTTTGTCTCAAATTTTGTTGCCATGGCAACCAGGGAGAGTCCAAGGTAAATTTGAATAACACTGTTAAATTGGTCATCCCCGAAAACCATACACTAGTACCAAAATTACGACTCTATCTTATACACTGCCAAAGTTGTGACCGTTTAAAGAATTGTTTAATTTTTTCCTATAGGCGCTATTGTAATTTTTTGAAATTTTTTGAATAAATACGTTAAATATCAATTTCACGGCATGAAATTTTGTCAGGAAATACTAGAGGCAATATGCTATCATATGGTAAAAACCGAAGTCTCTATTTTGCCTCGGCTTGCAACGGTACTGGGACGTTACAGACACCAAGACACAATAAACACAAAACACCAAGACACCAAGACACCAAGCCAGAATCACTCTCGCGCGTAAATAAAATTGACTTGTTCTTCAATCTTTGTGGCTTTGTTCAACAAAAAGATGTGTCAAATTTCAATCCCTAACAACTTTGCTTGATTTAATATCTGACGCTGAAATTTTACACAACAATGCAGCAACGTGTCAGAATAAGGTAAATATTTGTCAGTATCTGTCAACGAACTTTAGGGCCAAAACGTAACAGCGTACATTAATTTGTCCGACTCAGCAAGCTACAAGCAAGCTACAAGCAGCATGTTGTGAGGCATTTGTGCAATCGTTGACTCTATGGACGCAGCAACTCCCAGAACAGAAAGTTCTCTTGGATATGCGCTACACACAAACAAACATAATATCACACTTGTCAGTTGCCGGTATCGCGAAATAGATCCGTTGGCCACACCGGCGGCTCAGAAGCAAAGCAATTGTTTAATTTTATTTAGTATAGATAGATTTTAACTCTTATCATTAGTAGGACCTAGGCCTATATTTAGCAGAAAATACTTAAAATTCTATATTTGTAAAATAAAGCAACGCAGTATAAAGTTTTCTGGCGATGATGTGCTATATGAATACATTTACTAGAAAACTTCAAAAATTTTTTTTTGATATATTATAAAAAAACATACAGGCAAGTCTGTTAGTCTACCAATTTTATCTAACCCGTGAGCTAGAAAAACTAAAACTACATTTAACGAAAACAAAACGAAAAGTCAAAAAACATATATAATAAAAAATAATATTTTAAAATAAAAAACCTTAAAAAGAAAAACAACGATAACTAAATTGCAAAAAATGAACAAAAAAATAAACTCAAGCAGAAACACTCATTACCGGTAAAGTGAATTAGGAAATGCCGGATCTATAAAAAGCATACAGAAAGAAAGTCTATAAACATTTGTTACATTTATGAGAACATTACAGACCACAGTAACGTAAGTGGCTGTTTATCGAATGACCGTTACTATTGTAAAAGAATACTTTTAGAAGCTGAAACGTTTTTTTTTACTAAATAAATACCTTTTTGTAAGCGATTATTAAAAACGGGAAAGTGGATGTCCCCGATCCCATCAAAATCAAAATTAGAATCAAAGGTATGATTGGAGAATACAAACCACAGGTTTGTGGGTTTTCCAAATGTTCGTCGGAATGGTCGGCACAGTCGAAGAATCCGTCGCATTCGAGCGAAGCGTCGAAACAGCGCTGACCGTTTTCGCACATGAAGTTTAGCCCCGGGCAGCCAAGCCACTGGTCTTCTTTCTCTACAGAGCCATTGTTACCGGTATATTGTCAATTAATCAATCAACCAGTCAATCAGCCAGCCAGTCAGTCAATCAATCATTACGATAAACCTTGTCATAGTCATTATTAACAAACATCAAACTAATTTGTGCGAGGCGAAATTGTTTATCGTTTGTATTCACCAGGTGCAGGTATAAAACTGACGGTTTGGCTGCAAGTTTTAATTGTATTTTTGGCTGGGATTTGATCTCTAAAATTTCTACTTTTTTGGTACGGGACTTTCACCTAAGTTCTAACACAATATGCCATCCTTAGATCCCGCAAATGTACCTTTCAAATGGCATTGAAATCCGTCGAATGGCTTGAGCAGGGCAGGATACACGAGTGTGACAGACAGGAGACTGACCACGACACGAAAAATGTGCAGAATAGTCGAAATCGCTAGCGCTGCAAGGGCGATTTTGCCTAAAATGAAAAAAGCGGAGCATCGGAAGACCAAACAAAAAATTTGAGCTAATGCTCACGAAACGCGCGAAAGCCTATAGCAGTTACTGGACAACAACAGTAAAATAACGACTTTTACGGGGGTACTGCTCTTAGATGCCCTCGTGCGCAAGTTTTGTTGAACCTAGAAAATCGAGGCTTGGACCGCCAAAATCTACGTTTGATGCTGACAATGTCACATGCAGCTTGCCTATGTCTATTTCAATTGGTTTCGGCGCAATTCGCTCTTAAAATGTGTCTCGCAGCCCAAAATCGACAAAAAAATCCATAAACCCCCTATTTTGGCGTTCAAGGTCATTCAAGGTCATTGAATTCGGCGCCAATCGAGAGCCAGTGTACGACTTCCTATTAGTGATTAATAGTACCGGTAATCTAGGCCCTATCTCGCACCGTTACTGAGATACAGCGACTTATTGGCCAAAAATCGCACATTTTGCCCACCCCCTCTCATTTAGCGCCCTCGTTCGGGGTGACTCCCCCTTTGAATTTATGGAAAAGTTTTACGGTTTCTGAAACTAGAGTCTTCCAGGCAACCGACGGTGAAGATTTGGTGATCCTAGCTTGCACCGTTTTTGACTGATCCACACGTGTGACGGACGGACGGACAGATGAACGGACAGACGCGCAGAATTGCGATGAATAAGACGCGCTGAAAGCAGTAGCTGCTTTCGCGCGTAAAAAAGACATGGCAAGACACACTGAAAGAAGATCTGGATGTGATGGGCCTAGACTGGAGCGACGAGACGACTGCTGCCAGCGATCGTGCCAACTGGAGACAAATCGTCGACCAATGTTCCGCACGGAACGGGAGGAATTAGTCTAAGTATGCTTAAATTAGCACACAAGATCAGCGTCATAACTAGAATACTGACCGCAGACGTCAGGAGGATAGAGGCTGTCGTCGGCACAGCCGTACGGGACGCCAAGTTGTTCCTGTACGCAGAACGCGTGTCTTTCGAGGCACTGGCCGTTATCACAGCGAAGCCCCCACTCCGAGCAGTTGCGATGCACTGTTCACACATACACCGAATGGTAATCGTAATGGACGTTAATGTCGTAGTGCCCTGTTTACGACAATGAGAAAAGTAATGCATTACAATGTTAAAGTTGCAGATAGTGTTAAGCCCAGTGTTAAGTTTTGAAACATCTGCGAAGGCCGGAGCAAAATGAAGGTTTCTAATGCGATAGGAATCTGGTTTCAGATCTGTGGACCGCAGACGGAAAAGGTGCGCTTTTCGAACTGGGTCTGTGTCCTCACGACAGCAGATGCGTTGGTTGTAAACGAACGGATCTGTCGGCGTCCAGATTCTTTACTGGTTAATTTGACCATGTAGCTGAGATGTGCCGGACGGTGATTTTTAACTCAATTACTCAAAGCAACAAAAGTCGACAAAATCTCACACATAAAACACAAGCGCCCTAATGTCGTAGCGAACGGGCCGCGCGATGTGTTTGCTCATATTTTCTATTCGCTGTAAGTAAAACAGTTTCAGTTATGTACACCCGACTGCACTGGCAGCATGTCTACCATTTTTAAAGTGTCAATTTGTGTCGTATATACGACCACTGTAATCTCATCTTTTAAGTTTTAATTACTTTCAATGTGCACTTGTAACAAAAAGTTTTGACAAAAATATGAATAACCAAATACCATGTATATTTTAGTTTACACTAAATACTTTGCTCCGTATAATATATAATCAGTAATAAATAACCAGTAATATATTCCGGTATAGTAAATAATAACAATAGCTTTTTCACTTTTTTCCAATATTTAGCTTACTGCATTCGAGAGTATAAAGTAATAACAATATAATTGCATTAATTCTGTTGCTTATTTATTGTTTTAAAACACTAGAAACACAATTTATTGTATAGGCTAATACAGACATGATATAATTATGCAAAACACATGAGAATACAGACCGCAGAGTTCTAGATCTTCGTCTGTGCCACCAGGACAATCGTTAAATCTGTCACAGACAGCGTCGGTAAAGATACATCGTTCACGGCCAGGACACAAGATCTTGTCCTCGGGACAGGTTATTGCAGCTATAAACACGGCATACGCGCGCATACAATGTTATACTGTCAGCAATTATAACATCATTCATCAATATATTTATTTATTTATTTAGCTCAAAAACACGAGTGGAACCATGTCATTACACAGTCGGCATTAAAATGGACAACACGCTGTATCCTTCTGGTCAGAGATAAAAATGGCGTCAAAACTGCTTGTAAAAACTAACACATTAATAATGCAGTATAAATAGTAATTGACAATTGCATATGCACACCAGTATTTAAATTTTTAAGCAATACATTTGTAATCATATACATAGACATAAAAACATACACATATAGCGAGTATAAATATTATATTTTTGCAAGGGTTAATTACTAAAAAGAATTGCTATATGTGGTCATCGAAATTCGGGACTTTGTGTCGATGCTACGTATACAAGACAGACGCAGTGTACAATGCAAGTAATAGCAAGCGCCTTTCATTCTGCACACTTTCTGCTGCGTGTGAACATAAAAAATGATCATGTGGTCATAGTACATAAAAGTCAATAGCTATCTCGTAATAAAGGATAATGAAATGTTTTTGGCTTTATCACATAATAATCAATAAGTAGGCTGAAAAAAACTCGTAAATTTTCTCTTTCAAACCATTAGCGAGTGCTAAGAAAATGTCCAAAAAAATTTCTTGCCGCACCAGGTAACGTAAGAAAACCCTGTTTGAATAATGGAGAACATGCTTACAGCAAACTTGCTTTGGATCGAGACTTCCGTCAAAGCATCTCGCTTGCAAAGAGCACAGATATGACTCAGGAATACATTGTCCGTTATTGCATCTCAACATGCCTTCCCCACAGTCGTGATTTTCTACAAACAGATACGACTGAATACACGTTCATGCAGTATACCATAGTCTGTTACTGTCACAGCAGTCAACTGAGATTGATATACATCGTGTCTTATGTAATAGTTTAGTCAGATGCCATACGTTTTTGCTAATTCTTGGCGAAAACGTACACATAAGATATATAAAACAAACGCAAATGAACAAACCATTGCATCTCGTTTCGTATGTTTGTACTGTACCTTGTAAAATCTGGCAACGATTTTTATGACATACAGACCTACGGCGTCAAATACGAAATCTGCGCGTGAAAGATAAATTGTCATATCAGACAACTATCAAACAGTGTTCATACTATCAAAGCAAATGTTTTAACTCTCGTCCACCAGTTTTTACGCAGCCTTGCAGCAGTGGTAACAATACATGTCCGATGGTGGCGCTACTCACACTACTTGGAAAACTGTAGCATATTTTTATGCTAAGCGCAATGCATTTTTTAGTAACTTTGTAAACAACGCACTGTAAATTTTGATAATGATTACGACGACGATGACAATAATGTGTGGTGATTAGACAGGGTTGTTAGCAAATACTGGCAAAAATATTGCAATAGCAATGGCAATACTTGGTCCCCACCGTAGTCAGCCACCTTGTCGTGGTGGTCGGTCTTTGCACCGATGACCCGAAAGATTTCTAAGATCTGGAGGCGAGGAGCCAACTAAGAGCTGACCAAAACGTGAGAGCAGATTGCTACACGTTACCAGTGCTTTTCTGCTGGTTTCGGCTCCACAGCCGACTACGGCTTCATTGCCGTCTATTTACGGCTTCACAGCCGTCTTCGGCTTTATAGCCGCTACCTGTAACCTTGCGGTTACATTTGGGGACGCGCGATGGGCCGAGCTGATACGGCCTCAGCGCTGGGCAGGTGTAAGAGTCTGTCCACCCCGGAGGTAAGGTAAGGTAATGTAAAATAAGGTAAGGCAATACTTGGTGGAGTAAGTATTGCAATACTAAGTGCAATACTTTTTTCAAGCCAGTATTATAATACTATTGCAGTACTTTTTGCAATACTCCACCATCTAGTGTGTTCCTCCAAATATATTTTGATTTTTGCCGCTATGTACAACTTTTTTTTCTAAATTTTAGGTTGACTACAGATTGTACGATAATGTGCTCAACTCAGAATTTACAAAAATAACAAGTCGTGTTAACATGCCATTTTTGTTTGGTCTTTTTCACGCGATAAAACAAAACAATAAAAAGATTCTTTGCGTAAAATTAAAAATTAAATTAAATTAAAATTAAATAGCGTCCTTACAATTGGGATCGCAATCTATATCAAAAAGTATTGCTTCTAAGTATTGCAATATTTCACTTTTAAAAATATTGCAATACCACTTGCAATACCAAACATGCAACCAGTATTGCAATACCTGTTGTAATACTCAAAAGTATTGCAATAATTATTGCAATAATTGCAATAGTGCAATATTAACAACCGTGTGATTAGAAATACAGTACTAACGGCAAACGCTGACGTCTTCGTCCCAGTTGTCGCCGCAGTTGTCCGCTCCGTTACAGAACTGAAATTTGTTGAGACAATGCTCCATGTCAGGACACGCCACTTCGCCCTCGCCACATGTCACTGAGGCTGAAACACATTAATAAAAACATTGTTTCAACCAAAATTGTCATTAAAATACTTCAAATACAGAGCTCACATTTTGGTGCGATTTTGCCAGTTATAAGCAGACACATATCACATATGGAGTGGACAGCAGACTGGCAGTTCAGAATTTAATGTTCAAGTTTAGCTACGCCGCCGCAAATTAAGTTTAAGTTTGTGTCACCAAGGTGCCAACAGTCTTGCACAATAACAACGTAATCCATTTATCATAACTTGTCTATACGAGGGACGGACAAAGAGTTTTGAGCTTCGACATATTATACCAAAATTTTTGTTATTGTTTATACATCAGTAAAACACGCTTTTTTGTGTACTCGTATAAGCGTGTTGGAAGTGTGACGTCACTGTAATTTATGACGTCATAGAGCTTTAAACCAAAATGATTTAAAGTGCTAACGCAAAAAGTGACAAATCAGGCTCGCTGTTTTATAACAATTTTTTTGGTCTGTAGTTGGATTTACAAAAGCAATGATCCGTGGCATATAATTTTGTTAAAGCCCTAACAAATACGTTTGTCAGTTTTTACGTGCGAAAGCAGAATGCTTCGCGCGTCTTTGCCATCGTCTGGGCGTCCGTCCGTCTGTCTGTCCGTCTGTCCGTCTGTCACACTCGTGATCTGTATCAAAACGGTGCAAGCTAGGATCACGAAATCTTCAATGTGAGCTGCCCCAAGCCTCTAGTTTATCGTGACAAAATTTCGTGCCCCTGGGTGCAGGGGTTCCCCTCGAACG
>Ga0209367_1006124_pt1 | contig 16673 bp, 8 predicted proteins | sample WorMetLIZISLAND2_FD_187412 | JGI IMG/M metagenome (GOLD analysis project Ga0209367, IMG submission 187412) | Marine gutless worms symbiont microbial communities from Max Planck institute for Marine Microbiology, Germany - Olavius geniculatus... ... | reverse complement strand
GGGGGTACCCCTCTTCGACGCCTTCGTTCGAGGGGAACCCCTGCACCCAGTGGCACGAAATTTTGTCACGATAAACTAGAGACCTTGGGGCAGTCCACGGTGAAGATTTCGTGATCCTAGCTTGCACTGTTTTGATACAGCTCACGAGTGTGACGGACGGACAGACGGACGGACAGACAGACGGACGCCCAGACGATGGCAAAGACGTGCGAAGCATTCTGCTTTCGCGCGTAAAAATTTGGCATTGTTTTAGGACTGATGGTAAATAACACGAAAGACCTAAAATGCAGCAATATTCGGTAACTCTGTATTGGCTTTATTAAAAAATTAACTAATGCAAGACATTACTGCTGTAGAATGGCTTACCGAGGTGTCGCTGGGAGCAGCAGTGACAGAGTGGCATTCCAGCTGACAGAAGTGATTTCTACAGGTGAGCTGTCGACCACAACGACGACCACACGACTTTGACACTGCCTCACTGCACTGTACCAAGCTCGTCTGTCACAGTCACAGCTAGCTTATAATAAGCTGACATTATATGCGACAATTCACCTAGCTGTACTTGTCTGTACAGTCAGTGACCTACTGACCTGGAGACTGGCACACTGGTTACTTTTGCCCCGTGGAACATTCACACCATTTTTATATGCAACAGCAGCTACTGCTGTAGTGCATATTAGCCATCGCAATTCTGTCTGTCCATATGTCTGTCCGTCACACGGGTGGATTAGTCAAAAACGGTGCAAGCTAGGATCACCAAATCTTCACCATCGGCTGCCTGGAAGACTCTGTTTCAGGAACTGCAAAGCTTTTCCATAAATTCGAAAGGGGTTACCCCGAACGAGAGGGGAGTAGGAAAAATTTACGATTTTCAGCCAATACGGCGTTGGCTGAGTGAGACAGGTTGCGCCCTCTGGTGAGTACAAGTAAAACACTATAGATAATTAGCCGCCGGTTGTCTGGCGCCCTCTGGCGACTGTAAAAGACTCAGCTTTCAGATATGCACTGCTGTTGCGTGTTCCCCATTGCGTCAGCTGAGCTTTTCTTGTTAGTTTTTGACAACCTTTTGTTTTAGAGTTACAAAGTCCATATGGGAAAGACAGTCAAATTGACAGCGAGAAGAATGTCAGACAGGCAAGACCGCAAGACCTGCAATGTGGCATGCAACGATGGGCACATAATAAATTACTGAGATCGGCCAATAAACTACACATAACAAACAAAAACACAATGAGAATCATATTACAAATGTCACAATACTCACTTAATCAGCTGATAAAAACTAGAGAGATGACATTGCATCAACAAAAGCAAGTAATGGAGAAGTTCAGTATAAGGTGGACTGGAGACTGAAGACAAACCATATCCACGTCAACTACCATCCCTATTACTATTATCCATATTACTACATGTACCGTTCAACAACAATAACAACTGACAACCAACAACCAACAAACGACAACAACCACAACAACTACACTGTGGTCCATAAAAAACGTGCCACTTTTATTTTTCGAATAGCTTCGTGAATCATTGGCCGATTGTAATAATTTTTGGCAAGCAACATCAGGAAAGAACTTGATGCGAACGAATGTAGCTTTGGCCACCTCGCTTTAATACTGTCACTACACTACTTTGTGAAATGCAGAAGTCGTACTTTGGCTATTTACAACAATGAATTCAGACTGGATATCGCATGCGTTGGCTCTGAAAAGCAACAAACACGATCGGCAACTATTGTATCTCAAAAAGTCACACGTGTCACATCATATCCTCTTTATTACAGCATGTACTCAAAACGTCCTCCTCCAGCACGAATGCAAGTGACAAACGTTGACACCACTCGCAAACAGCAGGCTCAGCAACCTGCATTTCACAAGGTAGTGTAACGACAGTATTAAAGTGAGATGGCCAAAAGTAAAGTCATCTGCTTCTAGTTTCTTCCTGATGCTGCATGCCAAAAATTATTAAAATCAGCCAGTGTTGCATGGAGCTATTTAAAAAATAAAAGCGGCACGTTTTTATGGACCACAGTGTACCGCTGCTGCTGCTGCTACTGAGTACTGACCTCATGTCCTCCAAGACAAGTGACGGGGACTGGTTCAGGACAAGGCGGACATGAAAGACAAACCATCTCCAAGTTGACTGAGCTGTTATGCTGAGGTTCCCATGGTCCAGCCCTTGCTGTTCTTACTTCACCCTGTACATGTATGTGCACACATCAGTAATGTAAATGAAACGAAAATCTGGCAACCAAGATCAAGATGACAGGTCAAGACACCAAGACCAAGATCACAGGCCACGAACACAAATTCAGGACCACCTAGACCACGACTGACGGTTCCAGACCTGAACAATACGTTCATTAAACAGATGCAATGAAGCAGAGCATTTAGTTCCAGGTTTAAAGATAGACCATTCTTCCTGTCACTCAACCAAAGATTGTGTGGTGTGGTGTAGTGGTTAACAGTTTGATGTCAAATCAGCAATGTTGCTCTATGCCAGGCCCAGTTTGCACTTGGATGGGTGACTGTCTCTGGACAGGTAAAAACAACCAGTCGCATCAACTCAGTCTTCCATCCCTCCAGAGTACATAAATCATGTACCGGCCCATGTGACTGGGGTTAAGGTAGGGTGCATTCATGCGTGTTGCATGAGACCACTTACAGGTAACACGCCACAGCTCTTAGAGGCGATTTTTGGTGAGTCGGCACTACATAAAGTGACGGTTAACTCATGTTCTATGAAGAATTTTGCACATTTATGAGAAAATTATGACCTCTAACCAATCAACTGCCATGAACGTGTAATTCTACACTGCAAAAAATATGACAGGACAGCAAATACCTGCTTCTGCATCCAGACGGCAGAGTGACAAGGTAGAATGCAGTAATGCTGACATGACTGCCGAGGTTTAGCACAAAGTTGTTTACATGGCGGACATCTGCCAAAGTGACAGTGATGGGGCTCACGTGACTCATGGTGACAGTCCGGTGCAACCCTGTCAAATCAGTTTAATTTAATCAATCTAACTATAGTTACTGAATAGTGAATAGTAAATTTAGTCATAACGGCAAAAGTCTGGCAGATAGCTGTAACAGATATAACAGAATACCTTCTAATTATTTTAATTAACCACAACTGAATACCAAACATTTTAATAACATGTGATAAACACAGAACAAGCACCATACATGAACATAGCAAAGAGACATAGAAATACAATTTTATAAACAGCAAAAAAATATAAAAATCATAAATAATGGCAGGAAATAAAGGATTTTCTATGCAAAACAGATTTAACAGAATTTAACACTGGTATTCAAATTTTATTCACTTTCATTCCACGTCATCCAAGTGTTAACTGGCTGTACTAAGCAGCATATAAAAAATCTAGAAATAAGAAACAATAAGAAACGATGCAAACTGTCTATGACAGGGATGTGGTCTTGGTTGAGACGTCTCGGTCTCGATACAGTCTCGAGACGTACTAATGTCTCGTCTTGGTCTCATCTCAAACAAAATCCTCAACGTCTCGGTCTTGTCTCGGACCGATGCATCTCGAATCTCGTCTCGGTCTTGGATCAATATGTCTCGGTCTCAGCCCAATAGGTCTTGGCTTGGGTCTCAGGCCATTGCATCATGTCAAGATGTTTTGTGCAGGTGCGCGCCATGCATACTGTAGCTGCATTTAAAGCGATACTCACCAGCATGACAGTTGTGGTTTTACTCTTTCATTTACTTATTTATCATAGAGCAGAATAATGTCATGTCAGTCTTTTTTCATCATAAAATGACTTAGTCGCAACCAAGATAAAGTGTATGATGTCATGGGAATAAATACTATCAGCCAAATGTAGATGACGAATAAGGCTATAATCAGCAGCTGTAGTTTACTAATTTCAGTTGCATGCAAATTGCGATAAACATAATGGCTCATGTCTACAGCACTGCAGTTGCAATTCTTTATGGTGCAAGCCGTTAATTATTCAGTGATAATTGTCAAAATGAGGTGCAAAAACCCGCAATATCGCAAATAGAAAGTGCTTACCATAGCGCGAGTTAATAAATATGTATAATTTTTTTCATGGTCAATGTGTTTCACAATATATCATGGAAAACGTCTCGCTGAGACGTTGAAGCTCCCAAGAGTATCGGGAGCCTCAAGGTCTCGGAAGCTGCAGCGTCTCGTCTTGGTCTCGGCTCAGAAGGTCTTGTGCACATCCCTGGTCTATGAATCAGTTACAAAAAATATATCACGCTTGACACTATGTTATTGCCTCATGGCTAGATGCAGAGATCACATCACAGCTACAGTTTCAGCTAAATAGCTGGCCCACTTTTAGCTGGAATCGCTGCTGCTGCTGCCTATTTCTACACATTTCTCCATTGTCCATCACACTCATGGCCCTGCTTAAACTGTTCTATGGATTTAGACACATTTGGCAGCTACACACGTGTTACAATGCTCCAACGATACATTGTGTTCAATGGAGTCTCTGAACCTCCAGAGGAAGGGGAGATTTGGGAGTCAAAACATTGCCAGTCCCATACTGCCACCCAGCAAATACAGATAAGAAACAATGCTGCCTTTCGCCAGATTACCTTGGTTCCTGTACTGGATTATGCCAGTTAAGCCAATACCAAAAGTAAAGTTTTAGGAATTGCTGTAACAGTATTATCCACAGGCTGAGCCACCAACCAACAGTGTCAACAGAACAAATGAAGTTGTTCATCATCATCAAAAAGTCAAAGTCAAATCCAAGTTATCCAACTAGTGGCTGTAACTGACCTACAGGGATGACGACATCGTGGCGGGCGAGTGTGCTTCTCTGCCCCACAAGGAACGGTGATCTTGGTCTTGCCACACGCACACGGTACATCCACCATCAGTGGGCATGGATAGCATGGACCTGGCAAACAGCAGACAGGTGATATCCACAAATCATCACTTGATGACACTCGTAGCGAACGTCTGGTCTCCATCGAGGTCAACGAATCTTTTGATGCCAAACTGCAAATGATGCGCATGACTCAAGAAAGTTTGCAGCAAAGGCAAGCAAACGGAGAACAAATTGAATGCTGAATAGCAAAACATCATATCTTCAGTTGAATATGGCAATATATACTAACTAGGGTCTTTGAAATGCTACTAAGAATACTTATTACTGTATTTCACTATATAATAAAATAAGTATTTTAAAACAAACTTTACAAGAACATTAAAAACACTGGAAAAAAATGTGAAAAAATGCAATGTGTAGAAGTTGTTTTCCATTTTCTTGAAATGCCTTCGACAACATATAGGATGTTCTGCCATTCTACTCTTGAAATGCAAGAAATGCGGGCATCAAAAATGCTAAAATGCAAGGACAGAAGCAGTGTCTATTCTGGACTATATATGCTGCATATGTTACACACACTGCTTCAATGGATGAAAACCAGTCTCAAACAAAAAGCTTTACTGCTTTAAACACATGGCTGGTAAAAATTAAAAATCACTTGAATAGTAAACTTCACAAATATGCGGTCCATACTCAACAAATGAACAAAAGAACTAGTAAAGTGTATGTACGAACCCTGGTGACAGATGCTGGGACATTTGTGCTGGTGACAGCCGAGCATCTTGCCACAGATCATTGTACACGAGGGACACTTGCCATCACAACACTGACAAAAAAGCAGTTGCATACACCACTTTCACGCAACAACAAACAACTGTGAAGTATGTAAGCAAGCACAATAAACTCACTTAATTCATTTAATTTAGCATCATAGGGACTACATAATCAGAGCTGCTTTGTCAGTCATCAATAAAATCAATCACAACTGCAGTATACTTTTGAATATTTTAAAACAACCCCACATATCCGAAAAAGCTAGAAAACTAAAATCACTTAATCTACGGCTGTTAGTGTCACATCCTCCACACTAGATTATACAACTTTGTCCGGAATGCGAAAAGTTTTCATACAAAGCAGGTTATAATGGGTCACTTCTCTTGGTAAAATCAACTAAAATGTGAAAGATTACATCAACCTTAGATTCTAATTATCAAGATAGTATGGGACTCTTAAGCCCAAAGTCCATTATGCTATCTGGTTCGAGACCTGCTCAAAACCTGCTGAAGACCTGCTCGCTAGCAAGTCTCAGACTGGCAAGCATACGTGATAATGTCCTGACAGTGTCGCTTCGTCCAAAGTCCACCATGCTAACAAGTTAGAAGACTTGTTCGCGTCCATGAACCCCACTGACCTGACCTGAGCAGTGTGACCTGACCTGTATTAGTTGTGTACATAAACATGGCTGACTTTGGTCAAGACGCTGTTATTGCTTGCTGTAGTCTAGTCAGCAGCTGGTTTTGGAGCTGCTGCCATCTTAAATAAACGTTAAAAAACGAAAGCACTCAACATGGATTAAACCATACATCAAAGAACGAGAATCTTGTGGCACATAGTGCATACAATGCACTTTTATCGAAGTTGGCCACATTCTGTATTGCATTAATTAAATTTGTATTCTTAAAAATAACATCTATCAAATTTTGTTTCATCATTACTACTGAAAAAGATTTATAGCACACAAGAAATGACGTAATTGATGACTTTCACACAGTGTCATAACACTAAATAAGTAAATTACTGTATCAAAGAAGTGCCGAACAGATTCGTACGCCTGTCATTTTTCAAAGTCCATCTCGCTAGCACATCAAAACACAGCGAAATTGTCACGACATGTCGTGATAGTGCTATCTTGTCTGAGTCAGGTTTTCCCAGCCAAAAAAGTCGTCAGCTTGTTGCAGACACTAGCGAACTTGTCCAAAACTTGTCTGAAACCTGTTTGCTAGCATGTGCTAGGGGACAGGATAGCATAATGGACTTTGGGATTTACAAACCTTTCGTTTGCATTGATGCATGCCACAGTCGCGAAGCAGGGTACACTTGACATCACACTGGAATTCTTTGTAGCACTGAATCTCACGTTCTTTCTTACCACATCGACATTTCTTCTTTACCATTTCACGACACTGTCAGTCATACAACACCGCAAACAAACATTGCCAGTTCTACCAGTAAATATTCTGACAACATCACACTGCTGTTTAAGCCCAAATTAAATTACGCCAACTTTGCAACAAAGTCTGCGACTTGTGGCGGACTTTCTTGTGGACACAAATCATGAAAGTCCGCAACACAAATCACCAACTTTCATGATTTGCGTCACAAACTTTCGTGATTTGTGTCCGGATTTCTCGCCAACTTTCCGCATGCACTGTCACAGATTAAATTCCATTGCAGCGACACAAACGAGTTTGTCACGGTCTTGTCACAGACTTTGCCGCAAACATCTTGACACGTCAAGATAGTTTGTGTCTGTGACCTTCATAGAAACTTCATGATTTCATGATTTGTCACTGTTTGCATCGGCAACTTCCACGATTTGTGTCCGCGACTTTCCCTGCAGAGAAATTTCAGTGAAAGTTGGCGTAATGGAATTTGGGCTTTATCGGCTATGCTACAAGCTACTCTTAAATATCCAAAAGTACCTCATGCACTATGTTCACTACTATGTAGCAACCTGCGAAATACTTCACCGCTTTCATACGGTTCGAACAGCATCAGAATAAATAAGTAACACGTAAAAATACCATGCAAGCAATCTGTGGATATTTTACAAAAGTGCTGGAGAATGGTCGAGTATTTAAAATGCAGTTGTACAACAATGCAAACTAAGGGCACATACAGAGCACGTAACTGAACTGAACCGAACTGGAATGACATTGTTTAGTTTCTGGCGAACTGACCAATGGGCAATCAGTAATGCATCACAAGAGACATCGTCTAACGACGTCGAAGGCCTAGATGACTACACTCACGTACAAGTCAACCAATGACCAAAAGGCTTGCCCTGCTTGTCCATTTATCAGTTGTCAAAAACGAAAGTGTATTAGTTCTGTTCAGTTCAGTTCAGTTACGTCACTCTGTATGCATCTTATGATAAACATGACAAACTTGAGATGTATGAGACACACACCGTGCTGCAGGGGCCCACATGACAGTGTTCCGTGCACGAATGCCGACCGCATTCTCTAATCCGCCCACACGTCTCCAGGCATGTCGGTGCCTCCTCGGTACATGCCAGCTCAAAACCTAAACAAAAACTGACCTCTCAGACCTCATCTAGGTTTCAAAGAAAACCTTTAGGGCTAGGTGATAACTCCCCTGAACTGCAAAGTGTGTAAATTTTACTGACACTATGTGCCATTATTTCCCCATGTAGCGGTCAATAGCATCGTAACAAGTGTGACGATAAGCAGAAGGGGAACTGTCCACACTGAGTATTTTGCAGTTGGAAAACTGTCTGAAATGCTTGTCCTTATAAAATTATCGTCCAAAAATGCAAAATTTGGGGCTGAAAACTTGCACTTTAGAAAAACTTTGAAACAATATTGAAATTATGAACACCCACAATCTCCTCTGCCAGAAATTTGCTCTGTCCAAATTCTCTCCGAAACTTGCAGTGTCTGTCTGACAAATGCAACTTCCTTCCGCACCTACTTTTTTAACACATCAGAGAGCTGGTTGTAGTTAACATGTCATGCAGAGTGACAAGACAGAAACGAAACAGCAGCATAAGAGTGTATAGATGCAGTGCACTGCAACAAATATGCTTGCTACTGCTATGCAGATAAATTAAATTCCCTGACAAAATTCGTCTAATTACTGGACCTTTGCTCAATTTCCTATCCTTTCACTGACAACCATAAAATTCCCTGATATCTGTAAATTTTCCACATGTGGAAACCTTGTTAGGAAACTTTTACCAGCCGGATGCTAAAGCAGCGATGGCAAACAAAAGCAAGCAAAATAAAACATAACAACAGCACAGTAACTCTGGGCATCTGTGGCAGACAAAAAAAATAAGACAAAATAAAATGTTATTTAAAAAAAACAGCAAAATAGATGCACTCACTGGTTTTGCCACAAGGACAGGTCTGCTTGCCAGATCGAGGGCAGACCGCACAAACACCAGAATGACAGACAACGGAGCAACGATGACAACCACACGACAACAGTTTACCACACACCTAGACATCATACACATACAGGGACAAATACATTTGCTATTAAATTAACAATTAACCTGTCCTTGCATCTATAGGGGGGTTTTCCCGGATGGACCATTGAATACAGTCAATCAAATTTTACCCCAACTGACTCGTTGCGATGGGAATAAAATTTGGGACAAAATGGGCTATAACTTGACATGTACGAGATATCTCTGAGATTCTTGCATCTAACAAAGGGTTTTGAAGGTGGAGCAAATAAATAACGTTAGTAAGTCTACCACGGTTGACTCACTGTTGCCATGGCAACAGAATTTGTATAATTTTTGCCAAAAATTGGCTAGAAATTGGTTAACTAAAGTCTACGAGAGTTTGACTTGACTTTATAGACGTTTGTGGTCAGCCATTTTACGCAACGGTCCAATAACTGCAATAATACGATTAGTTAAATTAGCATTATTGAAGTGTTTTCTGGGGGGCCTATATTAAGCAGATGATGCATGCAATATTAGTTCATTTATTCTATGGCCATTTTGTGGATATAAAAGGAATTTTGTTCAACATTGTCAGCAATGCAGGCCAGCGGTGACATCATGCCTGACGTGTGTCGTCTGCTTTGTTCAGTCACGCCATTAGGCAGTAAGTAACAGTTATAAGCGGCTTGGCTACTGTTAAAATATCTGAGGCGCAATATCTTTCTAACTGATCACCAGTAAGAAAACAGTATTTTAGTAATAAAACCACAAATATAAATGTACAAAACATCAGTTTATACACTTGTTAACAGCAACAATAAAACACTCGCACATCGAAAACAGCAAAGTCAGTGTGATGCAGGCAATATCACCTTTTGTGATTTTTGCTGTTTTCGATGTGCAAGTTTTTTAACGTTGACGTTAACAAGTGCATAAACTGATGTTTTGTACATTTATGTAGGTTATTTTTAGCTCTTTAAAAATATCACAATATTGGTAAATGAACTATAGATTTTAAAAAGTGCAAGCATGATACATCCAAAACAAGATCAGGATTACTAGCAAAATCTAATCAACTGTAGCTACAAACACGATAAACCAGGCTTTATATTTCATCAAACTCTGTTGACATCTTTCCAAGTGATCTCCAGAAGATTTTGGCCACATCTGTTTGTAACTTTTAGAGTAACCTCAAAGACAGACAGACAGAAGTAAAATCATAGGCCTAATTACTTTCCAAAAATTTTACCTCAGCACAGCTCCATGTAGCATCTCCACAGGGCCGCAGTTCAGCGTGTCGTCCACAACGGCACTTCTGAAGTGTCATTTCATGGCACACGGCACACTCACCTACACAATAACACAGTGCCATAAAAAATCACTAGATAAGACCGCACTGTACAAAAACACAATGGCACAGTGCCTAAAGCATGCAAATATATCGACACTTATTTTAGCTATCATCTTGAAATAAAAAGCTAAGTTGATATGATTGGTTACTGGTTACTTACAGTATTTGCACACCTAAATTGTTTACTTGTCTGCAGACAGCGGGCCATCCAGATAGTAACCAAAACCATAACAGTGCAACTTCATCAGTCAAGATCATCATCGTAACCACTACAGCAAACCACATAAGCTTCACGAAATATACGGTGTTTCATAAAAAGACACCCTTTTTGACACCCTTTTTGTTTCTTCTATAACTCAGTCGAATAATGATCAGTTTACATGAAATTTTCACCAGCTGTAGCTTAAGAAATACTAATTTAAAATAGTTTAGCAAAATGTGGCTGTTAATTAAATATTCTATGCTAGTTGTGATGTAATGCTGACGTCATAATGTGTCGTGAGTACAAGCTTGCTTGTCTCAACTGGTGCTGTCAGTTGCTACTGTGCTTCGATGGTGAACTTTGTCTGGTTCACTGATGAAAAATGTTTATTGTATCAGCACTTAGCCACATGTGGGCATGAAATCAAACATCTCATGATCCAAAAACTCAACCATTTTGCAAACAGTGTGTGCTGGTGCACTGTTCTGATAGAAGATGTAAAAATCAGGCTATCCACACAAGTGTGTAAAAGTGATTGTTTTGGGTGTTTTTGTGGCTGCAACAGTAAAACTTTCAACAGTTTGTCATCAGTGAACCAGATAAAGTTTACCATCGATGCAAGACAGCTATTCAGCAACTTTTCACATTGGCTGTGACAAACAAGTTTGTACTCACAGCACATTCTGAAGTCAGCATTACATCACGACTAGCAGAGAACATTTAATTAGCAGCCACATTTTGTTAATATATCTTGAATTAATATTGCTTCACGTACAACTGGTGAAAATTTTGTGCAAATTGATCATCATTTAACTAAATTACGAAAGAAAGATAAAGGGTGCCGTTTTTATAAAACACCGTGTAGTACAGTGCAATGCTGATGCCCAGCTAAACTACTGCAACACACAAGTTTGGCTATTACCTTGATGACATGGTAGAGTGCACTGGTGACGACCACAGGCGAGCATTTTCATACATGGTTTACCACAAGACCACTCTGATGCTCCACAGCGCCTCAGTTCTGGTTTCATCTTGTTGCAGTGACAGCTCACTTGCACGGTCTGAGGACATGGTGGACATGGACCTACACACATTCACTACCAGTGGCATTGTGCCAGGCACAGCAAATGCCCCCTTAAATTTTGAGCTGTCAAAAAATTCTTGGAAAATCTACTTCTTGTCCAAAAAATTTCATTCAAAAATGCAAAACTCAGGGATGAAAACCCCCATATGAAAAAACTTCAGCAGCAGAAGTTAAATTTTGAGCACCCACAATCTCCTCTGTCGAAAATTTACAGAGGTCTGTCGAAATTCCATCGGAAATTTTAGTGTCGGTTGAAAAATTACAACTACTTGCCCTAAATACTTTTTCAACCCACAACACTGCTGTTCACCATATCACTTCACATGACAGAATAACAAACTAAATAAGTAAATTTACATGGGTCACAATGTTAGCAAATCGAAGAGGCCATATCAAACTTTTCACTTTCCAGCCAAAGCTGGAAAGTATAAGCAACCTGATTTCTTCAACCCAGCCTGTTTGCTGACTACATCAGACAGTGAGTGAGTGAGTAGTTTATTTCTTGATGGCAAATCAGCATCAACAAAGGCATTTCTGCCAAATAATAGACATGAGTGATGAAGAGCAGGTTAAAAGCAAGAGAGAAAAATCATTAACAGACTAGCAAAAACAGCTGGAGTGATTTTGATAACTGTTTCATCATTGCATTCAAACTTCTTTGTCACATATTTTGATAAAAATTGTCACAAACTGGTCCAGAATTGTCAAAGTTACTGCAAAAATAGAAACAAACTGCAAACTTTGTGAAAAATGGTGTCCACAGTATATTACTAAGCAGCTAATGTTAAAGACGATAACAATTAATATTGCTATTGAAAACAATTAATATTGCTTTTATCATCAATGATACAAGTACCAGTAATAGTCTTACTGACCAGGATGGCAAAGAAGATGGCACGTATGGCCACAATCTGGCCTCAGTGGATGGCCACATTCTTGGCCACAGGAGTGTGGAATGAGCCAAGCATCAAACACCGGGTCAACCACCTTGCCACAGTAGCACCTGTACTGCCTGGGACAGTCTTTCTGACTATACTCACGACGACACTTTGGACTAGAAACACCAAATAGCACACCTCAACAGCATGCTAAATATTTATTTACTAAATAGGCAAGTAAATTACTTCATATAGCACCAAAGAGGTGCTCAAGAAAGTTGCCCTGAGGGTAACTGAAAAAAGATATAACCAAAAAAGAAGCAAACTAGAAAAAATGTGCAAAACTGTTTGCAAAATGTGATCACGGACTCACACAAGCAGATTCACATAGGCTTAACCTTTATGAATCATTTGTTGTGTTCTTAATACCTACATTAGTACATGCAGTGATTATCTCACTAATTCACTCTCGAAATGTGGTGCTATAAAAATGGTTTTTGACTGATTGATCCACTGCCCTAAATGTTATGCAATATTCATTAAGTGACCTCTATTTGAGCTAAATAAATTTCCTGACATTTCCCTCATTTAAAATGACACTTTGAATGCTCATGTGATTTCCAAGGTCATACACTAACAGCAATAATGAAACTTAGCAGAAACTGCAGCAATATGTACTACAAAAATGTACATCTGCAATGTTATGCCAAAGTTCTGCTAATAAATAACAATGTTATCCCAAACAAGAGGTTAGTGATAAACAGTTTAAAAAAAAATTTTCTTCTGGTCAAATACCATGACAATTCAAAATTATCCAGGTTTTTCAGACTATTGCACATTCTGTGTTCCTGAGTTTATTAACACTAGCCCTTATAACTTCATTCTGTCCTTAACTATAATATTGCTATGAAATGCTTAAAAATAAAAAAGCAGCTAACTACCAACATTGCAAAGCCTGACTTCCAAGAAAATCATACCTGGACATCACCATCATAATCAGCTTATCATTACTCAGTCTATTTACTCTATTATCATCCATGAAGTAGCTCTGCTACTGAGGCAACTGCGACCGACTCTCACCAGAACCATGGAATGTCTCGGTCCGGGAAGTGTTCAGCTGACAATGCAGAGTGCTGGTACACGCCATCCTTCACCCAACGTTGTATGCACGATATGTGCAGCGAAGTGAAGCAGCCGACACAGTTCCAGATCTAACATTCAACATCACACGAACATGTGCATAGTTAGAAACAAGCAAAGACATCAAAAACTAGCGATCACAAAGTCGCTGATTCCACTTATGGCTGTCACACTGCCAGGTAACGACCATGGGCAAGTTGTTAACACATCACACACACGTGCCTCTGTCACCAAGTAGTATAATTTGGCACCAACCTAATCACAAGAAAGATAATGGCAGAATATGAGAGAGGTCTAGTCCTCCACCCATATAAATGAGTTGTGTCTGCACACACTGCTGGCTCACGATCTTACAAAGAGAGATAGGGTCACAGAGCTGTAAGTGCTGCTGACTATGGGTACTTTAAAACCTTTTCACCTTTAAAGACAACAGCCAAGTGCTGACATACTAAGTAGGCATCCACTTAGATCTGTGAAACTCTAATGCCAACTGAACATTGGTACACTGGTTATGAGTTAGGAGCCCGTATGTGACAGATGGGACATCTGGATAGGTGGGCAAGACAAGTAATACAACCTATTGGGATGGCTGCATAATAATCCACATGTTAATCAGTTACTGTACAACTCATTATAAAACAATATTTCACATAAATGCAGCAACCCTGATAAGTCTGTGATACTTGTATTTTGATTAATAAGTGGACTAAAGTAAAAGATTGATCAAATTTAACTGCTACGAGCTTCGATATTACTACTTACTGAACACTGATTGACAGCTTTATCATGAAAATACTGGTAATAGTTAATAAACTTAACTTCACAAACGTTAATTCTGTTCACTTTATAATCCTGAATCTAAAATGCAACTAAGTTATGTTCTGTAATACATAAAGGCTGACATTGCATAATAATCATATCAATAGTGCAATACTTACAGGCTCAGTCTTTTTAATGGACTCGATGCAGACAAGGCAAACGTTGGCTTTAGCTTGCAATGAGTTAATGATGTAGTCCTGAGTCTTACCGAGGTCACAAGCCATGTCGCCTGCATGAAAAACAATGGAAACATAATTGCTTTTAGTTTTAAATATTACCTCTTAAATAATGCAACTGCACACACACCTGGTTTTTTTTTGTTTAACATCCTTACCCCATTTATATTAAGTTACCGGTTGAAGAATTTTTACAAATGTTCTTTATTTACTAACAATATTGGCACAAACCAAAAACGAATAAAACACAAAGTTTTTAGCTTCTAGCTACAGTTAGAGCTTGTTTGTATTAGTGTGATCTAGTATCACAATGACAAAAGATCAAACAAAATCTGCACAGTTTACAATTTTCACTCTCCTTCACTGAGTAATTTCTAAAGAAAATCACAAGTATGGCACCTGACGGCAAGTTGAATGACTTAACGAGTGTTCCAAAGACATCTTTCTCATCATCATCAGCATCATCACCATCATCATCATCTGAGCTGTAATTATTATCTTCTTTAGTGAGGTGCAAATGTTTTTCTGCTGCTTCCTGATGTTTCATCAAAGCATCGTGGAATTTTGCAGTGGCTAAGTTCTTATTAACCACTCCAGCATCACGTCCATCTCCGAACCCTTCAGCAGCATAATTACAATGCAAAATGTTTAAACACTATACAGATAAAGTTAAAAGGTTAAAGGTGCATATAGCTCTTAATGATCCCATTTCAGAGCTACGGAGCGTCACTTGTCATATGGGATCACACAGTGTTACCTGCCACCCGACAGAAATGAACGCGCCCCGCCTTAACCCCAGCCAAATAGGCCGGTACTCGATTTACCTACCCCGGAGGGATGGAAGGCTGAGTTGGCCTAGGTGGTTGGTTACATCCCGAGATGGTTTACCTGCCCACAGGCAGTCACCCATCGCAGTATTAACCGGGCCCGGCATACAGTAACTTCGCTGATTGGATCAGACGCGTTACCACTACACCACGCCGACCGCCCATAATAAGTAATAAGTAGATAAGATAAGATAATAAGTAGTTTAACAAGAAAAGTGCTGATATGACATGCAGCCATTCATCAAGCTGTCACATGTATTGGGCACTGATCTAAGTTAGGTCTAACACTAACAATGAGCAAGAACGGTTTGCAGTTGGCACCTAAGCAGGGAGTGACCCACCATAGCTAAAGAGCAAAGGCTAAAGGACAAAATTAAGGTTATGGATAGAGTTAAGGTTGAGGTTAGGTTTGAGTTGGAGTTAGGTTAACTTGGTGGTGGTCCAAAAGTTGCTCTTTGCAATGGCAGACCAGAACCCCCAAAGCACCCAGCACTTGATCCACAGCTTTAGGTTCAGAGCTAACAACTGGCACACTGATTACTCGTGTCCTGGTTTGTTTCCTAGGTAAAATCAGGCACGGGCAGACAGAAAGTACACTGTGTACAACAGTGATTTTCAACCGGGGTTCCGCGGAACCCATGGGTTCCGAGAGCAACTGTCAAGGGTTCCGCGGCTCGTCAGAAAAATAGGCTTAACCTAGCGTGCGAAATTACGTCAGAACAAGCAATAGAAGTATTACGCATCGAATGATTATAGTTACAAATTAGCGCTTCTAGCCGTCTACTTTTGCATACAGTGTTGAATATTTTTCTTGTAAATAATGGCTAGAATATCTGCACTGAACACCAAACACTAACTTATTAATGTCAATGTTAAGGAATCATGCGTCCATTTATTGAAAGATCTTCATTTCCTGAAACATTCTGCTTGAAAAAATAAAAGTTTCACCCATTAGCGCAACTGGCTGGGGGGTCCAGACCCCCTGAGCTGTCCGTGGGCATAAAAACGTAAAAGATCCAACGATTTTGAGCCGTTGGCACCGCCTCGAAAAGTGTTTTTGGTTACGGGTGAAATAAAAATGCTAACTAATATTATCTAAAACGGTAAAATTAAGCAAGTCTTTTGCCTGCTGCTTTATCGTCAGCGTTTTAGGG
>Ga0209367_1006122_pt1 | contig 16678 bp, 9 predicted proteins | sample WorMetLIZISLAND2_FD_187412 | JGI IMG/M metagenome (GOLD analysis project Ga0209367, IMG submission 187412) | Marine gutless worms symbiont microbial communities from Max Planck institute for Marine Microbiology, Germany - Olavius geniculatus... ... | reverse complement strand
ACGGTCTGGAACTCGCTGCCAGATGAACTCAGAGATCCAGCGTGTGACATTGACAGTTTCAAACAGTTCTTTAAAACAATCCTGTTCAGTCAGTACTAGTGTGACAAGCGCATTATAGGTTAATTTTAACAATATGCGCTATATAAATTTACATTTTACTTACTTACTTATTTACTTACTTACTTACGATCAGTTCTATGGGCGTTTCTGCCGTGCCAGTTGCATGTACTACAGTAAACTGACCTTGGCGTAGGGGGAGGAATACGGTTCCTCGAACAATGCCCAGACGCGCGGCTTGATGCGTTGCCAGCAGTTAAGGTCGCCGGTCTGGTAGCGGGCTTCAAGGCCAAACTTCTTCATGATGTCTTCCTCGGTTGGTTTATCGGTGTCCAGATCGAGACGATCCAGCGTTTGTAGAGTCTCCTGTGTGTCTCTGTGAGTTGTGTAAGTCATCCAGCAACACGGCTCCACCTAGATATATACAGCCACACGTCAACCCTGCCAGTCAGTCCGTTTACCACACTGACTGCTTTTTTCAGATTACTACGCAATTACATGTTGCGACTAGTAAGAAAAGTATAGCAGCAGCAAAATGATATGCATTGCCTACGCCCAGATTCCACTTGCTCAAAAGATGCTTGGGTCTTGGACCAGATTTTGAGCAGGTCGCCGACAACATGGTCCGACTTTTTTTCTGCTTACAACATGTCGCACACCTAATTTCAGACCTGGTCTCAAACCAGAGATATCTGACAAAATAGGCACTTTCTATGATAATAATTATGGTTACTATTGCATGTTGTTGGCTAGAACTGAAACAAAAACTGCATTTTAAATTTTTAAAAACTTATGTTATGCATTACATAAGAGTTCAGTACTCTAAGCGTTATTAACGACAGTGATTAAATAAAGTTAAATTATCTGTACGATTTGCACAAGAACATTATGTAGATTAAAATCCAGCGAAAAACGCATGATAACAAAGAAAATTTAGCGCACAATAATGCGTCGTCAACGTACTGAGCATCATTCTATAATTGACACAGTTCATACACCTCAAAGACCAGAATTATCATTATTACGCAGTCCATTAAAGGAATCCCGTGAAGAGATAACACTATCTGCATACTCAATGGGTAGCGTCGCCGACCCGTGAGGCGCGACAACTACTGCAACACTGACTTGTACGTTTTGTCGCCAGTTTCTGCCGTTCGTCACTCCAGTAAGTTATAAACGGGAAGTGGGTCTACTATTTCGCTGAAAATCAATCTCAAAATACGCCAGCTTATCAAGCTCTAAAATGCCAGATCGACTTATCACTCGCTCCGTGGCCCTCTTACATTACTACTTCCGGTCGATAAACTTGTTTGGATTACGCAAGCTTTGACAATGTACGTAAAACTGCGTATATACTTACTATGGCCGAAGTATCATTTTATTTAAACGCCTTTGCTACCTGGACAGTCAGACGTACTAGGTTAAGTCACTTCTGATATGTAGTTACGTAGCTGGCCATCAGTGGTCAAAAAGTAATAACATCGACGAAAGTAAATACAGACGGTAAAAAAACTAATTATGACTAAAATTCCACGTCGTTTCTCTTCCCTTCTGTGGACTCTTGCAATCCAGTCGCACAGGGAGACAACAGTTGAAAATGCTTCGTTACTGGCGTCGCCGCGATGGCGGGGCGGGAACGGGACGCTAGATTGGCTTGCTAAGACAAAAGTCGACGATTGTACCGACCGACCGAGCGACTCAAGGCGTGATGCGAGTCCGTCGGAAGAAAAGAGAGAGAGAGCGCGTTTGTCGCACAGGACGCATCGCGCATTTAATCTCGCGCACTTGGAGTGGCATCATATTATTCGTTATGTTCTATTGCTTCTCGTGCTACGTCCACTCTGAGTGAGTCGTCTTCTGCTGTCTGGCGCTCAGTTATAATATCCCGCGGCGGAAATTACGCCAATATGCCGCCGTCGCAGATCTATCGCGGCGTCATGACGAACGTCGTACAATAATCAAACGTCGCACTGGCACGCCGCCTTATCGCGGAGCGGACGGCCAGTTATCGCAATATTGTATTGCTAAATGTGAGTTCATAAATAATGTCGTCGTATGTATAAGACAGAACCCGATCGACCGGCAGGCCTCCTATCGCATGCCGGTATTCTCGTTAAACTACCTGTAGATATCGTGCCCCGTATCTAGTACAAGAAATCAAATAGTAAATGGAAAAAAGATGGTTTGCCTTCAAATGCATTGTGAGGTTACTCAACGCAATTTACGCAGTGCGCGGTGGGGGCACACTAAGAAATGAATTAGGTATTTCGTTCAGTTAGTATCGTAAAAGAAACAAAGAAACTTTGACACTGATAGTTTCTGAAACGAGATGAATCGTCTCTTTGAAATGGCCTGGGATACACTGAAATTGAGCGTTTGACGTAAAGTCCAAGTTGAGTAATTTTGTGTATTTTCAATAATTGCTGTGGTGCCTCTTTTCTCTAGAAAGCGTCTGTCAGCGCTGTGCCTTGACCTTTATCAGTTCAGTGTTGATGTCGTGCAATTTTATAACACAAACATCGATTTTGCAGTCACGGCAATCCAAACATAATTAGGCCTATAGATCAATTTACGAGCAGCAAATGCAAGGTGGCCTGTCATTTTTTGGGAAGTAGGAGGAGGTCACGTTTCTGGTAGCCCACTTAGTTTATCGTACTCTGCTTACCTCTACCATTACCGTCACCCTGCGTGCATGACGAACAGGCTATTCTGGTCTAGAATCAGTGTTTCAGGAAATTCGTTGCGGCGTAACAGTTTGCAAAGCAAATATTGCAGAGTAATTACATTCCGGGACTTCTGTCTGCGCGCATCGTTTGTGTTGCATGTCGCAGTCTGGGGCATCGCACTTGTTGCACCGCTTGCTATCGGAAATTAACCTGCAGTCGATATAGATTATTGACACTCAGCAGATGAATATACTCGCTGCACACAAACTTACAGAAAACTTCATGGCGTCTTGCAAACGTGCGCGGTTACATTGCGAGAGTTTTCATATTATGGATTTTCAACAGCTGAAATATTGATTTTATTGAAGTGCTTTTATATACCATTACCACGTTTTTAGTTTTATAGCCTACACCATTACATGATCTTGGACTTTGTCTTTGAAGTAAATTGTTTCGGTTTTATCCGCCAGATTGTGGCCGGTCTTAGTCAGCCTGGCCTTGGCCTCAGTATTATCAACCTTGTTCTTGCATTTCGTTACTTTGCTGATGCTGGCTTTGTTAAATAGCTTATCAGTATGCAGGCCTTATGAGTGCACGGGTTAAGTTTAAGTGGAACGCACCGTAAGACGTACATATCGGCACTTCATGGACAAACCAATTCGCGATCAGTTCAGGTATGAATTGGTCAAGTTAAATAAAATTGCCACTTTGAATTAGTCTAAAATCATATTTGGATAGCTCAAGCGGAGACAAGTAACAATGAATACAAGTCTGGAAATACTTATAATACGAGTTTTATGGGCTACGCGTCTTGATTAATCGTGCAAGTGGTTAAAGTGGTTAAAATGACAAGTGGCCAAAGGCTTCTATGCTTTAGTTTCAACCTTCTATACTAAACTACAAGACACTTTTGCTCAACGCCTGTCATAACTTGTTTTGCTCTGTGTCGCGTGTCATCAGTCGATGCTAATGTGACTTTACATCGTAGACAGGCGTTTATTTGTAGCCGGTTAACGTTCGACAGCGACTAAAGTATCTATCATTTATTGACGCCTGAATAAATATTCCATGAAAATATTGGATTATCCTTTCGCCAGTAGTGTTCTGTGACGCTTCGAATGCGACGTAATTACTCGCTTTCGTATTCCCCGCGTTGCTTGACGCCTGTGTTGGCGTTTTGTTTCACAGCCCCTTTTGACGCTTCGTCCGACGACGCTCCAAACTTCTGACTAATGGCTATGACAATGTGAATAATTTTTGGTCCACTGTGTATCAATCGTCAAAGTATCAAGCGTCAAATTTATCACTGCGAGTCGAATGTCGGTTTGGCCGCAACTTCCAACTTTCGAACCCCCCCCCCAAAAAAAATCTCGTATTTCAATTAAGCGTCTGGGCGAGTGAGTGAGTGAGTGAGTAGAGGTTTAACGTTCTGCTCAACACGTATTAGGTCATTTCGAGGCCGGCATTTTCTGGCAATGCAGGCATAAACACATAATAACAATACACAGAATTTAGTTATCTGGGTTTTTGTCCGTGCCTAGTGACATCTCATTGCGCTTAAGGGCTTTAGCGGGGTGCACGAGTGTAACAGACGAACAGACGAACGAACAAACAGATATGACCGCTGATGCTGTCAGCAATGTTGCCTAACAATTACCATCACTGATAAAAATAAAATAAATCAGTACAGCAAAGTACCAGAATCCAAACCTGAAGCCTGAGATAACAAAAATAGAGCGATATGTCTTAAGTTTGTTGAAAGAGTCATATTCTATGGTTTTCATATTTGAATAGATGACCAAGAACCTACAGATCGAATCTGGCTAGGCTGATATAGCCAGCCAGCTATTACGGGTCACGGCTTATACAATAGTTTAACTCCAGCAAATAATGTAAATGGTTTAGTCGATGAACACGCGCACACAAAACAGCGACCGATTCACAATGCAGCAGTCACTAGTCTGTTTTATCAAAACCTTGCCGATACCTGGCCACCGAGATTTAGACCAAGCGTATACAAGTGAAACGTTGGCCACGAATGACCTCCAACACCGCCTAACTTTACGCTTTGAAATAGGTGAATGCTATGATTACAGCATGCAAAATGTTGTGCGTCATCCTACACATTACACATTTTACACATTTTAGACGATAGCTTAATATTTCTGTAGTTAGTCTTTTAATTAAGGGCCTAATCAAGCGTATCTCATAAACATTTTTATCATCGCGTTATTTCTTTGCACTGTTGCATGGTAAATAACGATTTTCAATCATTGACAGCTGACACGAATAGCCCTACATCAAAACGGCAGTATCATCAGTCTTTGGACAATAAATATTTTATATAAATATAGCATGTAAAATCGACGTTTACTATAGCTTTGAGTTATTGAGACTGATTGACGGTCTGCATATGACAGTTAGAACTGTTAGAACTCGACGCACAGAGTCAAGCTCTGTAGTCTGTCCGCCTTCGTCTGATTTTTAACACACTTGGTCACGCTGTCACCTTGACCTTTGCCATTTTGTCTTCACAACGTAATAAATTTATTTTTGTTTGCAAGTTTCACTTCTGTTCAGTTCAATGCTAATCCCTAATGCCATAAAGTCATCGCAAAATGAAATTTTTTGAGACCCGAAAGGAGACATTATAGTATAGCCTACGTCATGAGACGGTCTCGAGACCGAGACGTCGAACTGAGAGAGGGGGCCTTCATCGACGTCGCCTAAGCAGCAAGGTATGTTGTAACAGTAGTATGCACTATGAGGCCTAATTCGTCTGCGAAACTACCATTAGTCTATTGACACAGCTGTCTGAAAATTGCCACAGCGAGTTGACCAGAGAGGTAAGTCGGCGAACTGAGTGACCACGAACTGATGTGCACAAGATTTGTCGGTTCTAATAAGTGTCGACGTAACGAACAGCAGTAGGCCTAGATGACTGAATACACATAGGCCTACACAGCGGCTTCCTGGTAGTCGTATATATGCGAGTAGCCGTGCGCGTCGACGTCGATAAACAAATATTAGTACACGGTCGTTTGTTGTGTAGAGTAGCTTGATGGGGGCTAAAACTGACATGGTGAAATAACCAAAGTGTACACTGATGAAACAGGATGTTTATTTGCCAGTCCGTAAAACACAAAATAGGTTTACAACGTGCTGAAATGTAGACAGAGTCATTGATTTGACGTAACGTACTTGAATTTCTACCAATGGCCAGATTTGACAACGATGAAGTGGACTGACGACGCATGCTGTGCGCTGGCAACCAACTGCACAGGTGTATATAGTAAATTTACGTTGTCTCGAGTCAGTCTTTCGGTGTCTGTTATTCCTATTTTCAATCACTTTTTGTTAGATGTTGTTAATCCATTACGCATTTCAGATTGTTCGTCTTTCACTTCATCTAATTCTCTCGATCTTCTCTGTTTTTCAGTATCTACTAACTAGCTGTATTTGATACAATCTAGTTTTTTTTCAAACTTTTATCCCCTTCGCTATATAATGATCATGACGACGCTGATTAGCAGATCGGAGTAAGACAACCTTATTCACTTCCGCCAGCGAAGAAAAAGGTTATCTGGTACCCGGCACTTATTTACTTTATCTGCTTGTTGGTCGGTTTGTTAGTTAGCAGAACAACACAAAAAGTTTTAAACAGCTTAGAGCTGATTAGATTTTGATGGTAATCCGGATCAGCAATAGATCTAGAATTTTTTACTACTGCGAGATGACACAACACAACGGTAAAATTTATATAGCATTGGCGGAGGTCTTCGCTCTCTGATGCCCTTCTAGTTTCTGAACTAATTTACCTGTGCTGAATCGATATTTACTGCAGCAAAAAAATTAGCCAGCTGTAAAAGAAAAAAGTACAATTTAGGTCGATAATCATTTTAGGCCTACGTAGTTTCTTCCAGGCTGCAAAAAAGTAGCTCATAAACCAAATAATTAGCTGTTGTAGTCCGCCGGGCGTTTTGTTAGGTTCTCAACAAAACAGAGAAAACGGGTGAAAAAACAACCTCCAAAAAGCAACATCCTCCAACCGAAATATTCACCCGGACGCCCAGAGCGTCGCAATGCGATGACAGATGTTAGTCCCACAGCATCAAACAATCAGTTCGTTACGATGCAGGACGGTTTGCTTAGAAGTCCCGCAAGTGCTTTCTGTCAGTCTCCTGTCGCAGATGTCTTCTTTCCTTCGTCCGACTGGCTGGAAGCTACGTACAGCGAACGTTACATCTCATCTTTATTCCATGTGCATTACGCGCCGTTGCGTGTGTACGTTGTGGCCGATGCAATGCCATTCGTCATAGCCGGTGTCTCATTATAAGATCGTCCCTCAGAAAAGTCTCCCCCGGCCAACATTTTACCGGCAAAAATCCGCCCCGCCCGGGCGGGGAGGGGCGATTCTATAATGGGAAGACTTTTTAATGGTGCCGGCGATGTCTTAATAAGGGAAAGACATATCGAATCCGTGATTATCTTTCCTCGGGGAATTTTTCATGGAGAAGACATTTTAATGTGACATCGGCGCATTGCAACGCGCCAGCTGCGTGGAAGATGGACATGATCATAACCGCTAACAAATACTGCGCGTCACAGACCATCGCAAGGCTGTCTTCCAAGAGCCTGCATACGCCCACGTTTCAGTTTTTTTTGTGTGCAAACCGGTATGCAAGCCAATGCCGTACCTATACAATATCTTATCTCCCCAGTATAAGCAGCGTTTCCCGAGACACTTTCTATCGAGGCATACAGGGCTGTACTTCGCGCATAGTTTATCCTATGGGCTAAATGTTTTTTGTTGATTATGGCATAGGCCTTAGTAGTCGTAAGTTAAATTTCTGTTCAGCAAAGCAAATGAAACGTTCAACGGGGAGGTCAGATTTGTATTTGTACTCCTGCAGTGATTGCTAAGCAGCATGTGGACGTTTTTACTCGACTTATCTGCACCTGTTGGGCGGTTGTATATGCGCTGAACCATTTAGTGGATGCTTTTCAACGATCGAGCGGTTGCACGGTGATAAGACCAAATGTAGGCCCCAATACTCGCATTTTTAGTAAATAATGTCGACGATCAACTAAAACGAAAAATACTAAACTTTACAAAGCTAAATCTTAAATCCCATTCGTCTAATTTTTTTCGTCAGTATCGGATCAATCAAAATCTATCAGTCAACCAGTCAATAATAATAGCCACTTTCACAAACGACCAGTGCTTTACAAGCTAATGGAGAAAACTAAAAATCAGCTTAACGATCGCTAAAACAGTAAAGAATTAAGGTTCCGTTTGATTTTGTTTTAAAGACGTAGCGCGACGATGAAAATGACGCCGATGTTGTATACTAAGCCTATGAGATATAATAGTATTTTGTGTCAGCTGTTGACGGATATTTTTTCTATTTATTTATAAATTATTTCCGTTTTCTATGAACATACCGGTATGATCTGGTGCGAAAGTTAGACGATTATTAGAGCGTTGAATTGTACCTGATTAGCGTCGAGACCCCAGAAGTCAAGTTCCTCCTCAAAGAGCGGGCCACACACGTCGGTCGGGTAGTGCAGTTTGCCGGTGCGGTAATAATTGAGTATCTGTGCGAAGACGCCCGGGTGCCGGTCGAAGAAATACTCATTCAGTATCGGATCGTAGTTTGCTAGCGCCTCGGTGAGACGAGACAGCCGGGTGGCTGGGATTTTCTTCAGGGTGGCCTTGTAGGTCTCGTGACGAATGCCACCTACGTTGAGCACGACGCGATTCTCGGCGTCCGACATCATCGCCGTCGTCATCATCTTCGTCGCCGTGACGTCATTCAGAGGTCACGAGGTCACGGTGACGTCACTCAGCGTCGTTCTGGATTACTTCCGGTCTGGAGGTTGAAACGACGGCGACTGATGGCTGAAGAGGGCTGCAGACGCTCGAGAAGCCGCCTAGCGAGTGAATAGAGTAACGGATGGATGAATCGTTTGTCGTATCTGCCACACAGCACACGCACACCGACGATAAGGCTAAGCAAAGAATATCTATCAACAAAACGAGCAGCATAACGCCTCCAACGAGCATTAAGCCGACGACGCACGTTCCAGAGATCGATCCCCGTTTTGCTCATGCCAGTTGCACGCATCTGTTTTTAACGCGTTTTCTGGGCATAGGAGCTGAACGCGAAACATAACGACGTCGTCTAGTAAAAGAACGCCGTTTCTGCTGCAAGGTCTATCTGTGGTTACGGGAGTGGCTTGCCAAAACAAAAATAAACGTCTTAACGCTGCCGAGCAAACATGCGTACAGATAACCTAAACGGCTACCAGGAAAGCATACGAACAAAACTATCACGAAAAGGAATAAAGCACAATGTTAGATTACTACAGTAACCGGTTCCAGCCATACGATTTGTGAATCGTGCATGCAACGAATGCATACGTTATAAAACTTCCTTAACTGTTGACTGATCCCTTAACCTTTTACTTTTTGCAATGCACATCGTAAAACGAAGGCCAAAGTTTACTGGCACTAGCCAATATCGCGCCGCGAACTGTTATTTAAAGGAAACAAGAAATTTAAGCTAATGCTCACTAGACGCGCGAAAGCCTATAGCAGTTCCGGTTCAGTAGTTTAGCTGAAAATAAGGGTGTTGACGCTAAGTTAATATACAAATATCAAATTCTCTATCTAGATCGCATAACGATAGTTCCGTGGCGCCACCTTGTGAATGATATAGACTTGTGTCGCAACCCGAAATCGACAAAAAATCCATAAAACCCCCTATTTTGGCGTTTAAGGTCATTCAAGGTCATTAAATTCGGCGCCAATTGAAAGTCAGTGTACGACTTCCTATTAGTGATTAATAGTAACCTAGGCTTTATCTCGCACCGTTACTGAGATACAGCGACTTATTGGCCAAAAATCGCAAATTTCGCTCTCTTGTTCGGGGTGACCCCCTTCGAATTTAAAAAAAGCTTTACGGTTTATGAAACTAGTCTTCCATGCAGCTAATGGTGAAAATTTGGTGATCTTGTCTTGCACCGTTTTTGACTGATCCATCCGTGTGACGGACGGACGGACGGACAGACAGACGGACAGAATTGCGATGGCTAAGACGCGCTGAAAGTAGTAGCTGCTTTCGCGCGTGAAAAATCAAATGGGTAATAAATGATAGGGCGTTGCCGAGATCCTAAAGGCATAAAAATCATTCCGCTACCTGTAACCGACGGCCGCAATTTGCAATGCCAGTTGCGACTGGGAGTTTCGAATAGTGATTGCAATCCCGGGATTGAATTTTCAATCCCGGGATCCGGGATTGAGAAATTTGTAATCCCGGGATCCCGGGATCCCGGAATCCCGTTTCAGGATTAGGCTCACAGATTGGTCGTCATTTTAATATTTTTTATTGACTTATTTCATGCACATGATGTAGTATAAGCCCAAACGGAAGGTATATCCGAACTGCATGGATTAATAATGACTGTCAGAATACGAATTACAGCGCACAGCAAAGAGTGGAACTCTAGCGCACATAAATAATTTATTCACCAGACGGCTAAAATTCTTATTTCTATCATTTAACGCGAGAAAAAAAGTATAGTTTTAACTAATTTTGTAATCCCATAATTCCGGGATTGGCGAAAACGGCCGGGATCTCAGGATCCCGGGATTCGGGATCCCGGAATTGCAATCGCTAGTTTCGAACCTACATTTTTTATCGGGGAACACAACATTTTCTAAAATTGCATCACATTCCGTCTCTCGGCTTCAACAAGGTGCACGAGTGAGATAGACATGCAGACGACAGACTGCTAGATTGACGGACAGACAACGCTACTTTAACGTCTACTGCACTATTCGCCGCCTAGAAACAAAATCAGGCTACGCGAGAGCTTATTTTTAAACATTTATTTGAATGACTAGTTTGTTTAGCGTCGTTTAACAACAGAACCATCAACATTGCCAGGCCATTGCTGATTTTTCCTGCAATCTCCTTCGCATGAAATGCCAGCAAGTACAAATGTGCACTGATCCTCAGTCCTGTGAGCATGCGCGCTTTCTTAGCGTACGAAGTAAGCTAAAAAATCCGTTTCAAAGATTGCACTGGCTTATCGACGTCGAGGTAGGAGGTCGCCAGAATTTGATCATCCGCAGTAATGCACGTAGATTCTGTCGAACGAATGCAGTCGAAATACAGAGGCAACAGAAGCGAGCTATCTCCACCTGGTAAGTGTAGTCATTCATACTCACTCGACATTTAGTTGAAAACCCAGCGTATTAATTGAATTACACATTTCACCAGTACGGAAATGTCAATGCATAATGTCATAGGTCAACGGAAGAAAAAGTGCACGCAAAGCTGATGCTGTTCTCATTATAACGCAGTCAAGTGATATTTCGACGCCCAAGCGCCAATCCGAATGCCTTGTGGTTGCCAGTCCGCCACTCACTCACATATTTGACCATTACAGCACTGTTTTTTTTTCATTTTTCTACTACGCTGACTTATAATCTTAACTTACAAAATCGCAAAATCTGGCAAAAAACACGTATGATAAAGACTGTGATCGTAATCGTATAAACGCACAAAACGCGACGCCGTATTCGTGGTCGGAAAACAATGTCTCTTACTGCTACTTAGCTTCAGTGAATTATCATTTTTGCATAGAAATATTAGAGTATCCTGCCAACGAAAGTGTTTTGTGCATCAAATGCATCAAATTCGTTTTTAGGCCCGGACTCTACCCGAAGCCAACAGCAGGAGCTTAATTACAGCTCTCCCTCGGACCCTGTGACAGCCGGTAAGAAAGTATAGCTTGTTGCCGTTCCCAAACATCCACCTCTTACGGAGGGAGGTTAAACTGTGTTTGCTCCAAATTCAACTGATACTGCATGCTATACGATGCTGCAGCGAGAAATGGCTGCAATTCTTAGTCAAGTTTTTCGTACGGTGTGCGCTGCCACAAGGCTAAACATTCGGAGGCTAATAAACGTCGTTTAAGACATTCGTTCATTCGTCAGTGATCGATGTACGAGTAGACCTATGGGCCTGCATCAAAGCTAATTTCAGGCCTGCGCTTGTATATTGCAGTTTCTAGAAGTCCGATAAGTTATTGGTCTTCGGTTATTGAGTTGTACGACTGATCGTGCGATTAGCTGACGACCGAGTGCAAAAGTTTGATGTTATCGCCGAAGCAAAAAACAAAGCATCTGCCCACATCCACCTAGTTGACGACCGACGGAGCGCAGTAGCCGGTCAGTTGCAGCGGTTTGCCTACACGCAGGAATGACGCAGATTAGACTAGCCACGCTGTGTCTGCGACAAAGCTGGTCATTAGTCGAGGCGACGTCTTCGTGCCGCAGTCACTGTTCTACTGCCAGCTATAATAGGGCCTATGGGACGTCACGCAGTTGACTGATGAAATCCGGAACTAGACCAGTGGCACGCCAATCCCAGCTATAGAAATGCATAGTCAGCAGAGTCGGAGTTAAACATGTGGAGCACCGGACAGCCTCGAATAGTGCAGACCACTAACCTTGAAACGTTGAACGACGACATAATATACTTACCAAACAATCATCTACTAAAGTATTTTTAAACATAAAATATCTAAATAGAAATGTAAAACAAACTATTTCGCCACAATCATGCAATCACGCGTTTCGCGACGCTCCTATTATTTTTTTGTCAAAGATATAAATGCTGTAAGCAGCTTATCCATTCCATGTAAATTTTGCTGTGTATGGGCTTATTTTTTATTTTTGATTATTGACCATTCGAACTTAAATCGATTTTAACTTTTCGTCAATGATAAAGTATACATGTTGTTGTCTTCACTTTTATCTGTCCGTTATGATTCGTGTTTTCACTCGTTGTATTTTGTCTGTTTCTGTCTTTATATGTCTTTTGATATTTTTTGTCGTGTTTGACGAGTACAGGTCTATTTGATATTGAGACAAACCTATACATTGTGTCCAGAAAAAAGTGAGCTTCAAACATTTTGCACCAAAAAGCACAGACTGCACAAAATTAAATACAAATTATACACACACAAGACAACATCTACTCTAAACGCTACGGTGTTGTTTAACACAAATCTGCATAATTTTTACAGACATGTCAAATTTTTCTTTAGATAATACTGTTAAAAGCAAAAGTGTTTATTATGTTCAAACAAAGCGGCGGCATCAGTCTTCAATCAGTCGTTCTTACAGAAGATCTTCGATGCGATTAACCTTTCTGTCAGTGCGCGCAGTGCGACGTCGACCGCTGTTATTTTGCGGTCTGCAGATCCAGACATATCAATCTTGCATAACAAGAGTTTCACAGAAGCGACAGCAGGTTGTTTTCTCAGACATTTACTCACTAATGTGTTAGCACCTTATCCTTTTTAACTCTGCGTATTTTGAAATAATTTTAATTTTTTCAACAACACTTTATATAAGTAGTGTTAGAAACAAAGACGTGTAACAACATTTTAAAACATCTCTTAAGCAAAAAAAGGATTTCTATGAAATTCTGCGTTGGCGACCAAAATAAACTCCGTATTGTTTTTATTTAATTTTGTGCAAATTCGCCGTTGTTATTTTAAACATTTTAGCGGTCCTGGGCTCAGTTTTGTATAGCCAAGACGGACACAATACAATGTCAAAATTACAGTCTTTTCAGAAAAAAATTTATGCCGCCAGATTTACCACCCATCGTCAGTGCGTATGTCACGCACAAAACAAAAATTTCAGGGAGCAAAAGTTTTATCAAAAACTTGTTGATATGGTAAGTTGGTAATTTTTTGAGACAGACGTACTTTATCTACACAACAGCGCATACCTATGCTACGCTATCTACTAGCATACGGTCGCTGACATCCTTGACCTTCTTGAAAACTGGGCGGTGGCAGGTGATAAAGCAATAGCAAACAACTGGGTCGTTTTTTAGACGTCAGAACTCGCGACTGCAGTGCAGGCGTGCAAACGACGCAGTTAGCGAATGCATTTATACGACTACCGCGGCACCGCGTGGTCCGAATAGAGCGAAGCACACAGACGCAGGCGTCTGTCAGTCCAATTGCTCACCCGGGTTGCAGCAGCTGGCACGACAAAACCCGTTTGTCAGCATCGTCAACCGCATGGCACCATCCAGTATAGTCGTCAATAATGCCCGGCGACGGCGCATATGGCTTCGGTGGTCACCCGCCCAGAATTAAAATAAATGGACGACTGATGTGACTCGCGCCCCATCATAAGCTCCTTAGCATTCGTTGCAAAGCGTCCGTATGGCTCCAAAGCTTCGTGACCAAGTTTTTCGAACGACCACGCCCGACCCGGGATAACTGAAGCTGTCAATTATGTATTGTGCCTACGAATGCGTCACTCAAAATGTCCATCTAAACCCAATAAACTAACTCCGACGTCCGGTCTTGGTCATTACAGCTATATTATTTGCTGCTAATACAGAATGTGTGACGTTAAAGTCAACGAGCTTTGCGACTGGCTATTTGCTGTCGCTGAACCTGCTACCGTGGTGATGTGCGATGCTAGCAGCGAAAAATCGCCGAATTTAGGTCGCCTGCTGAAAACCACAGAAAGAGTTTCAAGAGACATCAAAGTACAAATCTAACCTAGATTAACTCCAATAAAAAAATTACGGGTCTGTGCCCGATTTAATTCGTTCAGCGAATAAACAGTGTTGCGTCCAGTGCCGCAAGCAAAATTGGCTTGATACCGACAGTTTCATTTGCGATCGTGCGAAGGCAGCGATGAGCGTGTAATTGAAAGAGCAGCTGGGTGGACGACAGAGAGAGACGACTGCAGCAGCTAAAGAAAATCAGCAACGTAGCCTACGACGACGACGACGACGCGCAATGAATGGCAGGAAACGACGTGGTTGCGCGCCACCGACCGATTTGTATCAATCGAGAAAACGTATAGACCTAGTCGGGTGCGGCACTGGCATCCGTCAGTGGACCACAGGCTAGCTAATCACGACTGATCCGCCATTGCCCACCCGCGTTCAGTCGGCAGCGCTAGTAGATCCATGGACGTCCAACCGGCTGACGTTACCCTCTACGTACGCGCACAACTGCAGCCGATTAGGGCCGCCAGCTGTACGCCTAAACGAGTTCGGTCATGGCCGCCATGGAGGACATTTAATCTTCTAGAAAAGGCAAAAATGAGTAACTACGTTGTGCTTCATCGGCACAAGCAGCTACCGAGACGTATCGTACCATTGATCTTCTTTTTCTTGCGCCACGATTAGTAACCGCCTAGACTAAAATGCTTCATACGTGCTGCACGATCTTAAGACAAGAATGTCCACATTCATCTGTGCACGCTCTACACAATCTGCAACGAGTACTTCTGTTCAATTTCGTCGGTTTAACTCCAACGTCTTCGTGGTCTTCATCGACGTCTGCTCCCGGCGATGATGCCATGTAGAATATGTGCCCTGATTCTTTCTGAGACTTTGGCGCTTTATAAATCATTTACTTACATTACTTACTTACTTATGTGTGCATAGATTATGAGCTGGAACTACATGACTGAGCTATCATTGCAACTCTTTTAGGATTGAGTTGTTGGTTCTGTGCTCCGTCCAGCTGATTCGCACCATTTTTCGATACGTGTCTATCTCAAATGCATTTAGTCTTTTGCTGTCTGCTTCTTTAATTGTCCAGGATTTACACCCGTATACGTTCCCACAGTCAAAACCAAAATTATCTAGCTAATTATTGCCACTTATATATGTAGTCTGTAGAATGAGACTACAGGCAGTATACCTCTCAGTAGGCCCTTACGTCATGTATCGAACGTCATGCGACGTAGACTATTTACAACCAAAACACGCTCCAGAAGGTTAGTTAAGGCTGTTTTGCAATAATCGAAACACACGATTAAATCGTGCAAGGCGACCCAATCAGTCTAAGAATACTGTGACACCGTACAGAAATTAAGACGTTCATATAAGCCACTAAAACAGCCAGCATCTTCGTCAACATTTGTAAAGCAAGATGAGGCGGCTGATGAGTGCGAACTTTGCTCTGTAGCTGTCGTCGCCCACACTATATTACTGTTTTAAGCAGGACTGTGTGACTGACAAGAAAAGCAGCGGAATGGTCTCGTGCTTTGCAGTGGCTCGAAAGACAGGAAGAACGCGTGACAGTCAGCGTCTCGCTGAGTGTAAATAATAAATAACAAGAACGGGTTGAACCGAAAGCGACCGTGAGACTGAGTGAATCGTCGCCAATATCAGCGACACTGAGTTGAGTTGACAACATCTACGCTGTGAAAGAAATATGCACAAAACTACAAAGGTTGTATTTTTGGTAAAGATAGGTCTATAGGAATAGTAGTTAAGGCCGCGAGGGGCCCAAATAAGCCAAAAGGAGGAAGTATCAAAAACTTATGGTAATGCAACCGGTCTATAATTCTACACGAAACATGCAGCACCACTTTTATACAAAAGTCACTCTGTCTCACTGTCCGTAGCTTGACAACTTGGCTCACAGAAATCAGCGATAGAAAATCCCAGCGGCCGACACTGTATGACGTCATAGACACTGACGTCATAGACACATGCGAGGTGTCTCGACATTTCGCGTGCACCGACACTTCGTCGATCGTCGTCATTTCTCTAAATGTGAAAATGGATTCAGTCTGCATCACTCCGACGAACGATTGCAACGTCCTTTTCAGTGCTACAGCCTACTCGTCGATTCAATTAGAATTCGTTTTAATCTCATCTTTCTGTCAGTTCTATACGCCTTACGTACGTAGTACATTCTATTCGACTAATTTTTAATAAGAGAATGACTTTTTCGTCTGTGCACGCTGTAGCCGTTCAGATTTACACCACATTTTGCAGTTTTTCTTACAAGCGCCGTAGTTCGACCGTATAGTCCTAGTCAAATTAAAGCCGTCGGAGAACGGAGCCAGCAGTAGTAAAATTATTTTCTATGCGTTGAAAAGGAAA
>Ga0209367_1006121_pt1 | contig 16680 bp, 7 predicted proteins | sample WorMetLIZISLAND2_FD_187412 | JGI IMG/M metagenome (GOLD analysis project Ga0209367, IMG submission 187412) | Marine gutless worms symbiont microbial communities from Max Planck institute for Marine Microbiology, Germany - Olavius geniculatus... ... | reverse complement strand
CATCAGCATACATTAGTATTCCCACACATTTACCAGCGATTTCACAACCATAGCCAGAGTTCTCGACACTAGTAATAATATCGTTAACATATAATGCAAACAAAACAGGGGAAAGAACCCCACCTTGTCGAACACCAGTCGTCAATCTGACCTGTTTAGACAAAGAGCTTTCAACTTGAAGATTTCGTTTGTTTTATTTTACCGTATTTTACTACATTCTATATTGTTTATTACGCCACCAGCCAGTGATTTAATTTCATTGCAACTGGTCACACAAATAGCTCATTAAGGTACTTTAATGTATTCGTTATTACCTCGTTATCACTTACTTTCCCGGTGAAGCACCGTTTGTGTTTGGACTGACGGCTGTATGTAGATAAACGTATATGTGGTCTTGGTTCACTAACTGGAGATCTTATAGAACATGTTATGAAGTGTGTTATGATTATCATTATGATCATGATTATACGATGATGAGTATCATCATTAATGCAGACAAGCGTACGGGCCCGTGTTTCACGGAGGTCTCAGCGAGCAGATGTCGTGGTCAGTTGCCTGGAGTCGTCTGTACGCGTGCGTTATGTTGTGCGACTATCGGTCGGGCGTGGGGCAACCCGTGTCAGCAGTGTCCTGAACAACCGTCGCCGTGTCGACGCGGATACATGTTCAACCGACAGTACAGAAAGTGCATCGGTAACGACGCACGGCTGCCTACGTCACTACGTGTCAAACAAACTGAAATATTGCGCAAATGTTCTGAAAAGCGTTCTGAAAGTTTTACGCGCAACACGTAAAAACATAGTTGGGATAAATGTGAAGAAAATTGAGTTAAAATTTAAGTTAATAATGCGTTTTTTTTGTGAAAAAAAGTTTGCAAATCAATCATCATCCAAAAAGTGCTTAAAATGAATACGTCAGAATACCTCAGATGTGCGTCATTTCAAGATTAAATAAATAACAATTTTCTGGAGAAAGGGCACACTGCACAATCCCCTCTTTAAAACCTCCCCCGGCGGGGAGGGGGACACGCTCTTCCCCTTTCTTTCCGTCAAACAAAAAATTCTGCCTATGCCATGGCGACACGTCTGTCTAAAGGAATAAACAGAGAAGTGTGGAAGCTTTGGACTGACCGATGTGCTAGTCACAAGAAAGATTTAGGTTATAAGGTAAGGTTTTGCAAGTGTCATATACGTGTATGCATAGACGTGAACGAGTGTAGTGCAATCCCGGGCCTGTGCACGGGCGGCGACTGCGTCAACTCGGTCGGTTCATACAGCTGTCAGTGTGACGTCGGACAACGCAGAAACCCGCAGACAAACGCCTGCGAAGGTTCGCCAACTCAGTCTATGAAACAATGCAATATTCTTCTTTGCTTCTTACAACTACGGTACAATTTATACAGTGATGAGCGATCAATACATTTCGTACCCAAAGTTATTGTGGAACAAACTTTACAGTATAGACCGTAAAACGAGTTTGTTGTTGGCGTCTGTCTAAAATTTTTTGACGTGCGTTATTGGGTGTTTACACGATTCAGCATTCATCCAGCTAGCTGGAAGTTCTATGGTAATTAGGAGGACGGGCGGGTTGTAACCACAAATTTAAATATTAATGATATTGTGATAGGCATATTGGAAAGCATAACACGTAGGCCTATTAGCTGCGGAGTATCAAAATAGCAACTAAAAATTTAATTTTCGGCTACCGGTATAGTCAGTGTTATTATTGCGTGCTTTGTGGTTGTTTTATTCTTACGACTCGTACAACTATTATTTATACAGTTTGGCAAGCGATCGTTTTTTTTTTGCGATGGAATGCATACCGAAAGTTGTTGTGGAACGAGCTATATAGACCTAGAAACCTAGAGCGTACAACGAGTTTGTTCTTGGTATCGTGGAACGTTAACCATAGAAACCTGCCCATCGTCGCGGCTTAGCGTGAGAGTTTCTTAAGATTTGATGCATAGATTGAATTGCTTGAATGTTACACGTCGACGTGTTCTGATCAGATATCGACGAGTGCTCCATAATCCCGGACGCATGCGCTAACGGCCAATGCCACAATACGGAGACCGGATATTTCTGCTCGTGTCTTCCCGGTTTCGCTCTCAGCGCCGACCGCAAACGATGCGTCTGTAAGTGAAATACGTCGTATTATATATATTATGCATTTCTACATGCAAGCACAGTTAGTTTCACTTGGTCTTATGCGTCGAAATGCACGACATTTGTGGATTTGTGCGTTATCGAAAAAGAAAAAGATGAAGATGACATCGTGACAGAAAAAGACCGATAAGGTGAACCGTCGTTTAAACTGCAGGATTGTAGGCCTTATTCTATTAAGATTATTATGGAGTTCGTCAGACACTGACGATGATGATAATGACTGATTAAAGACGACGAACTTTTACAGCAGTGTGATCCATAGCTTTGTAACAGCCTTTTCTCCCGATTACTTTATGTATTGTGGCTGGCGACTGAGCTATAGGCTAGCCACCTTATTGTTGCTCAGGTGCAAATTTTGATCGCATATTTGCTAATAAAAATCGATCTGACCACTGACAACACGTTTATTCTTTTATCGCTTTTGTCGTGTTAGTTTATCGTGCAGTCTCACTGTGGTCGCCCACCTGACGGTAACCATTAAACATTATCGTTCTTCTAGTTTCTCGTCTCTACGCTGTGTCGTTGACAGCGTGCTGACTGTGTATAAACCTGTGTGTATATAGCGACGCAGCTGGGTGGCTGCTACGCGGAGTATTCGTCGGATGGACACTGCACTGGCGTCGTACGGCGTCAGTTGACCGTCAAAGACTGCTGTTGTACGTCTACCGGTAAAGCCTGGAGTGACGGCCGCACCTGTCAACCCTGTCCCGCACCGGATTCCGGTAACAAGTCCTGCCAACTTCTGCTTTTTATATCAAAAATTTAAGCCATTTGCACAAACAATGTTGTACTGCAGTTTGAAAAGTCGAATCAACAACAGCACTCGATACAGCGAAAAACCCAGCTCGGCTAGAAGATTTGTGTAATATTTAATTTTTCGAAGGATGAACGCCAGAGCCCATTGAGGTGTTAATTTATATTTATTGTTCTCTGCGAAAATTCTGCCTCTCTTCTTGCCTCTTTTTTTCTTACCCTTTTCTAACATTTTTTGATAATAAGTGGCCTCCTGAAATACGTAGGCCAGGAGATCTTCATAAAGTTTACTTTATCTGCTGCTGCTGACTTACCTCTGTGAATATGCACGTAGCCTATGCAGTGCAGTTTATTGTACATTATTGTTATTATGTCGCTATTTGTTTTGTGTTAACGATCGACATCATCTGTCCTGCATCGGTCTTGGTTTCGATTGCTGACGTTCAAAATTCTTTTACCGACACACTCAGCAGAAAATCCCCATTGCTGTCGTTGTGTGGCAGAGTCGTATGCTCAGCTGTGTGAGACGCAGTTGACTAACGTATGTCGCCACCTGGTGGACGCGTGTGAGAACGGACGCTGCATCAGCACTGGACAGTCATACCGCTGTCTCTGCAACCCCGGATATCGTCTCACTGATCCAACCACGTGCGCCGGTAAGCAGCTAGACCACCTGAGCAAACTAAAAATCGCTGCGCAGCACTAACTCTAACCCTGACCTAGTGACCTCTATTTTTAATCAAATCCTCACATTGGACAAGCGGAGAGGCAAGACTCGTAACGGGGCTTACTGGGACTGCTGCATAATAAGTAGAGTGTTAATTTATGTAGTGCATTATGAAATTTATATCTAACGTAGTCACTTAGCTGCTCTCTAGATCCGTTTTCTTTGCGTAATTATTTGCATATGTGGGAGCTTATAAGACGCTTAGAATGCTGTTTTTCTGTTTTTAACAATCTATATTAATGCTTATTCTTTTAACTTTTCCCCCAATTTTGTAGCATCTGCATGCTAACTCGCTCAGTTTTTCACATGCTCTCAAATGGGCCCATTTATTATGCAGAAAACATTGCCAGGCGATCGGTACTGAACTAAGAACATTTTGCTATGTGATACTATGATGACGATGATGACGACGATGATGATGACACTTGTGTTTTAGATGTCAACGAATGCGATCAGGCAGGATTCTGTCTGCACGGTCAGTGCCACAACACTGAAGGCAGTTTTCGGTGCATTTGCGATCCTGGCTTCACGCTGTCAACTGACGGAACTTACTGCTCCGGTAAGCGACGCGTGCGATGTTCACAGACGTCTCGCTCTGGTCGTAAAGTAAACTACATGTAGCTTTAATATGCAACGAACTGTTACATATCAATGCTTTGTTTGAACAGACTGTCGGTATCACTATATTATCACTGTTGTTAAAAAATGTAGGTTTTTTGTGGACCCAAGTGGCCTGATCTGATCTGATCTGATTGACTATCTGATTGATTGCTTGATTGATAATCATAATAATGATTTATATATTTATTTCAGTTATTTACTGTGTTGCTGTACTGCTGTAGACATGGATGAATGTGAGCATGACGGAATGTGTCCTAATGGCGTCTGTATCAACGTCGATGGCTCGTACAAATGTCGCTGCAATCCCGGTTTCAGACAGTCTCCCAATCAACAGATCTGCATCGGTCTGCACTCTACCTTATGTTTTAGCAGCGTTACTAATTCTGTTTCATATAGCAAGTAGTAGTAGTAGTTAGAAGTTATGCTGCCCCCCTCTTACACGGGCCCGGACCGGGAGTGTATAAGACGTAGTGCTTTAAGGCTTTAGGCAGTGTTTTTCGATAAAAAAATAACATATATTGGAAACGAAAAGTACAGCAAAAAGAAAACACAAAAAGACATTTTACCGTTTTCATTACTAACAGTACTGTTGTGGTCGACTGTATGTGTCTCATCGCGGTCTAAAAGGTATCATGCGAGTGTAGCGAGGCACAATAAAACTCTAAACGGTTGAAACGTACTTATTGCATGACTCTGCTCGACGGTGTGTTCTGCCTGGAACGTGCGTGTTATAAACAGACGCGACACGTTTCAACCGTAACGCTTGACTCAAGTCACTCTGGCGAGAGATAGGAGAACAATGTCGGTCACGAAATAAGAACGTTTCACAAAAGATGACAAAACTCGCTTTTAGTGCTTTTCTAGCGCTACGCGTTTTTTCGGTTCGTAATCGTAGCGTACCTTTCATTTTTTGGAACTTGCCCACTAAAATTGCATTTAGGTTACTCCTGTTTTGGGAAACGTTTACAGTCACACGTTAATTTTGATTTTTCTACGCTTTTTACGCGCGACAGCGTGTAAAGCTTTTTGTTTCTTAGCCATCGTCGAGGTGTCTGTCTGTGTGTGTGTGTCCGTCACACTCTGCAGCCCTATCAAAACAGTGCGCATTAGGATCACGGAAACTTCACTGCGGGTTGCTACAAGGACTCTACTTTACCGTAGCAACATTTTGTGCGACTGGGTGAGGGGGTTCTCCTCGAACGGGGGCGTGAAAGAGGGGTACTCCCTCCCTCTAAAATGTGCTTATTTTACCGCTATTGGCTCGTATAGCATGTAAACGGTTACAGATAGGCACAGACATGCTGCTTATCATAACAAGCATTGGCGACGAGCTTCATAAGGGTGTCAACATCGATGACCTTGAACGACCTTGAACCCCCAAAATAAACTTTTAGTAAATTTTTGTGGTTTCGGGCTGCAAAACACGTTTTAAAAGTGAGTGCGCCGAAATGGCTGGAGATAGATTAAGGCAACTTGCATATGTGATTTTCAGCATTAAGCGTAGATTTTATTGCTGCAAGCTCCGACCGTGAGGACAGACGAACAAACTAATGGACGGACAGATAGTCGGACTGACGGACAAGGCCGGTAATGCGGTTTATTAGTACGGCCGCATAATAGGTAAGATAAAACGCCCTATCAAAACAGTGCGCGTTAGGATCACGGAATCTTCACTGTGGGTTGCTACAAGGACTCTACTTTACCGTAGCAACATTTTGTGCGACTGGGTGAGGGGGCTCGTGCGTGTCATGTGTCATGGTGTCATGGTGATGATGATGATGAAGGACCGATCAACTTTAGCGTGGCGTTAAACACGCGCATATGAAGACCGTCTGATAGAGCATGCAGTACATAATCATATGGGGGCGTTGGGACGATGTATTGTTGCAGATATTGATGAATGCTCGGAGAACGGAAAGATATGTCTGAACGGCGAATGCATTAACACTCCAGGTAGTCACCAGTGCCGATGTAATCCTGGTTATCAACTATCACCAGATGGCGCCTTCTGTCTCGGTATGTCTAACTGCTGGTTGTGTTGAATTAACTCGTTAAATAATAGAATATCGATATTTTGGAGTATGTGATTGTGCCACTAAAAATGGTGGCAATGTATCGAAAAAGTCCGGGTGTCAAAACCTCTCGAACGTGTCGCATATCTCGCGCACATTTTTTGACGGTTGGCGTATTCGCTCGCGCGTCGGAGGCTTTGCCCACTACACATTAGACGTAGTGAAAAGCCGCACGCATGTTGCAACACGGCGTAACGACAACTTTCTTCATGTTGTTGTCGCTATTGTTTGACCGTCTATAACGAGTGTCGTTATAACCTACGGATGTGTGTACACACGGTGAATGCGTCAACCTTGTCCGCTGCGCACTAGACGGACGATTGCGTACATGTATGTTGTCGCAGACTACAACGAGTGTCACAGTACGCGTATGTGCACACACGGTCACTGCGTCAATCTGGACGGTAGCTACAAGTGCGTTTGTGACGTCGGATTCACTCTGGCAGAGGACGAACAAGTCTGCGTTGGTCAGTCTTCTGCTGTCTCTCTGAAATAAATACACTTGCGATTCTTCACTGTTGCGAATGACTTAACGTGTGTATAAACCAATAGAAATAAATAAATAACATAACGTAAACAATACCGAGCAAGGCAGCAGGATGTTTTGTTAATCGTCTAAAATGCATTATTACTGGCTATATGTCTGCTGATCGCGATAAATTTTGAACGATTTACTATGTCGTAGGTGACTGGGGCTCCGAGAAGCGAAGACCCTGAGCCATTTTTTCAAGTAGTAGCAGACCTATATGGCCATGCTACATCAACGTTGCAAACTGACAGAAAAACGGACAACCAACTTGTAGTGGCGAATTAAATTGCACGTGTTTCATAGTCATAAGACTCGTATTATACGGAGCAGAGCAGTTGACGAGATTGACTTCCCGGAATAAAAAGGTCCTATATGATTGGCCACTTTGACTTTCATTGCTTGTTAGTTTTTTGTGTCTGCATGTGTCGGTCAGATGTAAACGAATGTGAGACGTTGTCAAGAGCTTGTGTCAACGGACAGTGCGTTAATAACCAGGGCAGCTATCGGTGTGAATGTCATTTCGGCTTCACACTCGCTAAGGATGGTCGCACTTGCCTTGGTGAGCTACATAATATTCATCTTGTCTTTGTATATATCACATCACTTATAAACTAACTTTACGTATTTTCGATTCTTCGTCTGTTTTTGTTTAGCTCTCATGTTTTATTTGTGTTTGTGTCGAAAGAAAGTAGGTGATTTCTTCGTCTGAGATAAAGGACCAAACGTGAAAAAGTTATCAACATCAGTATTCAGCGCGTAACATGATGACAGTTTCTCTTTTTTCTTCCGTTTTATATTTTCATACATTGCTATAGTGCATTTCTAAACACTACGTAATGTCCTACTATTATTTGATTGTCCCACACTGGCGCTATGACAGTCACTCTTTTCCACTCAGACGCTGCAGTCTGCAGCTGCAGAGTCGGTTTGTTGGTTTGTCTGTCCGAATTGGACGGACGGAAAGCATTGACTGGCGGGCGCTCGGCGCTAAGCGAGTCATTAAACTCGGCGAGATCAACTGAGCGTATGCGGCTCTGTCCACGGACACAGCAATGCATTGGGTCGAGCTTGTGCGCTAACGCTGCTGCTGCTGCAGCTGTTTGCAGCGACGTTGCCGTTCCGTCCTATCTGTTGACTTCGGCGCAGCTGTCTGCCAATTCTGGTAGGTCGATTGTCGCTTTTTTGACGCGGCAAAGCCGTGAGTGCGGCGGCAGCATGTCCGAATGAGTAGCGACGTACGTGCGATAATGCGGTGATTTATGTTACTTCCTGGGTTATGAAGAAAACATTATTTATTTATATATTTATTTATTATAGTCCCCAGTAGTCAATTCCCGAGGGCCGAAATATTAAATTACAGAAATTATGTCCGGAATGTTTACGATGCGGGCTCGGAAATTGCGAACGTGTCAGCTAGGCATGCCGCGTTAAAGCGTTGGACGGCGACCGACAAGCGCTGGAATAAGAACGTCGTTTCACGGGGGTCCGTCGTCTGCTCGGTCAAACGCCTTCCGATTTTTGCCAAGAACTCTTGGGTGCTGACACTCATGGGTCCAAGTGTTTCCAGTGCCACTCGAAAAAAGTCGTGGGTGCCGCTGAGTGAGCTGTACTTGTTTTTTTCCCTGACAGCTGCAGTCTCAGCGGCACTGGCACTGGTGATGGCACTCTGCTGCAGATAAGCGTTTCCCAGAGTGTCGACCACTATGACGTCCCAAGTGGCGCTGCGCCCAGAGTTCCATGGCAGCAATGTCAAACCGTCAGGCCGCTTGCCGTCGTCACGGACCAGCCCGTGTGGTTCCTTTATGCTGGGAACGCCGGCTCGAGTCAAAGCGCGCCGGATGACAGCTATGCTGTAGGCGTCTTACACGGTTGTCGTCCGTCGTCTGTCGTTCTCTATAACGGGTGTATTGTGGCTAAACGGTGAAAGATAGGGCCTAGGTTGCTATTAATCACTAATAGGAAGTCGAATACTGGCTTTCAAATAGCATTAAAATTAATGACCTTGGATGACCTTAAACGCACTACAGGGTGCGCCAAAAAATTTTACCCCCCTGAGGTTTTCTGATAATTTTTCTGAAACGGCCGAGAATTTTTAAACAAAATTTTACGCGTTTATTATACATTCAGATTTATGTTAACCTGCAATATTTTACTCAGTTATCTCCAACTTTGACAAAGTTATGCCGTATTAAGTGCGACCACTCACCGAATTTTTACATTTCACACACGTTAATCACGAGTTTTACTAACTGACGATAAACAACAGGTTTAGAACAGAAATAATTGACATTTTATGAACCAGCACATAGTTCAGTTAACATATTTCAGTACGAAGTTCACATCGTGTGCTCAGAATGTCGGCCACCGGCCGAAACGCATGAGTTCAGACGTTTGCGAAAGTCGCTGATAGCTTTATTGATCGTTGTCTGTGGCAAGTCGTTCCAGATCTGCTGCAATGCACTTTTTAGCTCTGGAATGGTCTTTGGCTTTGGGTGAATCCGGCATATTACGTCGGAAGTCTGCTGCCAATGCTCGTTGACGACTGCAAACGATTGCTTCCATTGGGATTCGTGTTTCAGCAAGACGGCGCTCCTGCGCACACGGCCCGTCAGACGCAGGACTGGTTGACGGCATACTGCACCGACTTCATCGCAAAGGACCAATGGCCACCAAATTCACCCGACCTCAACCCACTTGACTACCATGTGTGGGGCGCAGTGCTTCAAGCATTTCACTGGTTCATAAAATGTCAATTATTTCTGTTTTAAACCTGTTGTTTATCATCAGTTAGTAAAACTCGTGATGGACGCGCTGTGAAACGTAAAAATTCGGTGGGTGGTCGCGCTTAATACGGCATAACTTTGTCAAAGTTGGAGATAATTAAATAAAATTTTGCAGATTAGCGTAAGTCTGAATGGATAATAGACGAGTAAAATTTTGTTTAAAAATTTTCTGCCGTTTCGGAAAAATTATCAGAAAACCTTAGCTTGGTAAATTTTTTGGCGCACCCTTTGGTGTGCCAATCGTGCGGTATTGTGGCTACACGGTAAGTCGCAATAACCATCACGACATGCGTAGAGCGCGACAGTCATCTAAGCTAAGAGCTGGTTACAGTGGTACTCAGTGTACTCTACCGTACTGTACAGTGTTGTACTGTGTTGTCCTTTGTTGTGCTGCATTTTACTACGGTGTACTGTCAGACACCAAATGTCTCAAAGTTTCTTGACTGTGCATGACAGTCAGTGCTACTATGAGCCTATGAGACGTCTCCCATTTTAGTCACCAGTTCACGTGTTACTGTATGACTGAAAGTCGTCGCTGTTGTACTCAGTGTACTGCATGTGCTGTACTTTACTGCATTTGTACTATGTTGTACTGCGCTGCACTGTGTTGTAGACACGCAGAAGTCTCGGTGTTTCCTGGCAGTACGTGACGGCCAATGCTATGACGCGTCTCCAACTCCAGTCAGCAAGTCGGTGTGCTGCTGTGCGGCTGAAGGTCGAGGCTGGGGTCATCCCTGCTCTCCGTGTCCTTCACCGTCTGATCCCGTCTATCCGGACCTGTGTCCGCACGGTCCCGGAATGACCAACAGAGGCGCCGGTAAACTGTTGCTGGTGTCGGCCAATAATTTCTGTCAGTCTATTCTGTTGAAAGTTTGGTGGTTGCAGATCCAAAAGTTTTCACCGGGTTGACTATACTGGATAAACTAATAAAAATGGCCACTATCCACTTTGTCTGTGTCTTTAAGGTAAACATATTGAATTGACATAAGTGTATTTAAGGATGGGCAGCACTCTTGCAATTGCAACTCTCTTTCGACTATTGAAATGTACACCTGCTAGGAACTACGTGCATTTCCGGGTTTTATCCTGCCCGAAAATGTGTTTACAGCTTTGGCTCCGCACCGGACCCAATTGAAAGACCTTATAAAGCTTCCCAGATTTTGTAGCTGATTGTGAGGAGTCGCTGCTTTTCCCCAAACACCCTTTTCAGCTCTCGGTCTTGATTTTTTGGTTTTAATTGTTTGAAAAGCCGTGGTGGACGTACAGATATAAACGAGTGTGCGTTGGATCCGAACGTGTGCGTTCACGGCGCCTGTGAAAACCTTGTGCCTGGCTACCGGTGCATCTGCAACCCGGGCTTTGAAGTCGACTCCTCGGGTCGCGTCTGCGTCGGTAACTATCGACTTCAACGTGTTTCTTTTACTATACTACTTCTACTACGACTGTTTCTTTTTTCATAATGATCTTAAAGTTATGTGTTCATGTATCTTTTCGTTTCGTTGTATTATCGCACATTGTTTGTGTGATTTCTATGTTCCATGTGAGATTCATGCGCAATATAATAAAAGCAATATAGTTACTTGCTTACTTTCTTACTTACAACCAAAATAATTATTGCTATCACTGTTGTTTAGCCTAGAGGTTTTGTTTAAACGGCATAGCCTACTTTTTCTGAATTACTGCGCAGGCTAGAGTGCTGTGATCGGGTAGTGAGAACCGTTTCAGCGTGCACCGTGTGCGTGTAATCGTTGTTGGTGCAGATACAGACGAGTGTATGCGTGACCGACGTCTGTGTGACGGCGGTCAATGTCGTAACACCGCCGGCAGTTATCACTGTGTCTGCCCCACCGGCTACCGATTGAGCAACGTCACCAAAGCCTGCGAAGGTAGCACGATTCTACAGCCGAGAAGCGTGACATAATGAAACACATGACGAGTGTTTTAGCTTTGGTTTACTTTAGTTTGCCCTCTCCTCTCCAAGTGTTTCCAAAGGATTTTTGTAACCTGTTGGAGCGCGTGTACGGCGTTAACGCAGCGCCCTTTCTGTCATATAGCCAGCAGTTATTCAAAGCACTTGAGGAAAATGTGGCAAGCGAATTAATACATTACGTCGTCGAGTCGATATGATTTCGTTTTTCGTAGACGTTTGTATAGTTTTAATTAACGATAGCGATAACGTTAGTTTTATTTTGATAATAGCAACAAACGATCGTAAAATAAAAGCATGATACAAACTCAGGTGCGAACACGGATCTAAGCGTAGACCACAGTACACAAAATTAGCACATGTCATGACCCACTCCGTTCATAATTCATATAGCCTGTCCTCATAGCGGTCGGTTTCTCTGATGCTCAGTGGTGAGGGTCTGTCTGTGTGTTTGCCCAGACATTGACGAGTGCGAGCGAGAGCCGTGCGTCAACGCTAACTGTTACAACACGCCCGGTAGTTTCCGCTGTCAATGTTACATTCCCGGCACCAGCTTAGACCACACTGGTCGCGTCTGCACAGGTGAGTTTAATTCAGTTTTTTATGTTTGCTGATCTCAGGCTTTTATTCTCTTTCATAATCTGTTTTTTTTTCTTGATTTTTTTTCGTAGCAGTACTTGTTCTATTGTTCATATTTCACTGCTCTTTTGCTTAAAATTGTTTTAGTTTTATGGCGTTCATTTGGCAGCTCATTAAACTGAAATATGTTTGTCGTCCGGACCCGCTGTAGAAACTTACAGCGTTTTCCCAGACTCTCTAGTTGCATTGAGAGTAAGGAAAGAGATGGTAGAGAATGGAAAGGGAATAGGAAATAGAAGAAAAAAGAAATAATGGAGGAAAAAAGAAGGGAATAAGAAAAAAGATTGAGAGGAGAGGGGTGGAACTCTGAAGTGTTCGTTCGTTTTGTCAGAAAATGGTTATGCCCATCTTCCGTTGAACCTTGTCTCGAGGCCAAGTTTCAAGGTCTCGCTCCCGTTCTTGTTTTATTAACATCTAACTGTACTGACTGTAGAGTATTTTGAACGCATTGTACGCAGATCGTCGACGCGGCATCTGCTGGATGACGGTCCGCGGTGATGACTGTGAGGATGAGATCAGGTCAGACATCAGCAAGGCCGACTGCTGTGCGTCTATCGGCAAGGCGTGGGGCAGTCCGTGTGAACTGTGTCCTTCTACGCCCACCGGCACTCTTGTCCAGCCGACCCCGGGCACTTCAGTCGGCCGTCCCACCGTCAGACCAGGTGCGAGTCGGCATGTTTATTTTTCGACAATGAACATACGAGAATTCAATTTTGACCTACTTTACTTGTTGCCTTGGCGAGCAATACTTATGCGTATTATCGTAAATAGTGTATAAATTCTAATTAAAGTTTTAGCTTTTAACGTTGTTGAATTGGTTATCTGAATGTGTTGGAATGCGTAGATGGAACGTGCCCGCGAGGTTGGCATCCGGAAGCTGGCATCTGTGTAGGTAAGACTAAGATGATGATTCTTTTGCTTATATTGACCAAGACAAATAGACATGCATTTATCGATGTGCATGCGCCAAGTGGCTTTCACATTTCCAATCACAATAGATGATGCGGAGTATTACAGCAAATGGCAATAGACATTAACATTTTGTCCAAATTGGTGCTGATATTTTAGCGTATTGACAACATTATGCTGACGATAAACTACATTTGCAGTCACAAACCGTTCAGTGGCCACGCTCTGTTGGTGGTGTAGCATAGTACGAATGTCTTGGCCGGCGAACTTTCCCTATCCTGCGCTAGACTGATGGATGGCTGTTCGGCCACTTTGTGGGTAATGCATTCGCTATCAGTCAACCAACAAGGCCAACTCAGTCTGCCATCCCTACGGGGTCGGTTAAATGAGTAGTGACCCATTATATGGGTTACGGAAGGTGAAGACCTTAGTACAGCTGACTGGGGCTGCCTAGCCGGCCCCTGCGCCAGTCTGTGTCTGCAGGCCGCACGCGGTGGCTGTGCGGCCGGCGGCTCTGGTTAGTGACGAAAGCGCATTAGGAGCGTGTTCGCGACGATGCGCTATACAAATTGACAACCTTTACCTTTACCTTTTTTATCTCTGCCCCGTCTCATTGCAGGAACGATGGTTTTAAAAAAGTTAGGAGATTGGAAATGCAGAAGAAAAGGCTACACAGAAGGAATAAGCTCAGTGACTTTTGTTTTAGTCCAAAAGTTGATATTTCACCGTTTTCACGCAAAAATGCAGTGTTCTTGGCTTTGCGGCTTGAGTGGCAAAACGCTGTGATCTATTGAGCTTCGAATTTGGTTTTCGTTAGATGCCCTTAACAAGCCCATAGAAGCTCGACTGTTTTATGGTGGCCCAAAAACAACATTATAGGGCCTGCTGACTGAAAATGGGTTTAGACTTTGACAGTTGCCGCTGCGACAGACTGCACTGCTGGACAGATGGTAGACTTATTGTAAGTGTGAATGTTTTCTGGTGCGTAGACATGGACGAGTGCGCCATGTTTGCGGACGTATGTAAAGGTGGCGGAGTCTGTGTCAACACGCCCGGCTCTTTTCACTGTCGTTGTCCACCTGGAATGACTCTTGACTACACCGGCATGACCTGCACAGGTAACATCTAATGCCTCGTAGTATTTCCATCACAGAGATTAGGACCACGTTGTATGGTCACGTGTGAAATAAGAACGGCTTTAAAAATATGACTGATGTTTTTCTTTGTTTCACACTTAACCACAGTTTAACACTGTTTGCGGACAACTTGGTGGTGGAATTTTGTCCCTTCGGGGTGCTTTAAATTTTACTTTTTTTATTTTGACCGTTGGTTCTATATGACTGCGAAAATGCACACAGCTCCTGCAAACATAGCTATGACTGACTATATGCTATAGCTATGTGTTTTCGTTGCAGACGTGCGTGAGTCGGTGTGCTATGGCAGTTATCAGCGAGATCGATGTGACAACGCGTTTACAGGACGGTTTCTACGCTCCACCTGCTGCTGTTCTATCGGCGCCGCGTGGGGTCCTCGCTGTACACCGTGCCCTCCACACCGCTCCGGTCAGTACCATTGACCAGACACCCACCCTAGTAACCCAGTGGACACTGTCTACATCTAGAATTATCTACATGATTGTATCCAAGAGTTAAACATGTTCAACTTTTGGATGCGTTTAGAAAAAAGTCGATGTTCGACACTGAAATCCGGATACAGGAAACATGTTGCCAATACAGTGAGTGAGTGAGTAGTTTCTATAACGGCATATCAGTACAAAATAGGCCATTCAGCACAGATATTTACAAGCGATATGTAGAGCGTTCTGTCTACACTACGGCGACATGTAGGATTTTATATGTAGAATGTCTTGTACATGTAAACATCTGGACAGGTTTTAAGTTACTAGTGAGAATTAAATAAACCCTGTGGTGACAACCGTCGTACTATGGCTAGAGGTGTGGCAATGGCAGCATGCTGAGCAGTAAGACTTGGGAAATTGCGTCAACCAATTAATTGTACAAAAACTTCAGAAGTACAGATGAATCAGGGTATACACTTGCTTGTATTTAATTATCATTTTGTATATCATAGGCTTAATGGAACAGAGTGATACGTGAATACTCTCGGTCTTTGGCGGCGTCTCAAGATTTTCTCTCCCGTCAGTGGAAATAATGTTTGTCAATTAGGCCACGATAAACCGCTCTACGATGACGATGATAATGATGACTAATAAGCTGTAGTTTTGCGACACTTGGCTCCTGAAGAAAGGCTGAAGACTATAATCATCTCACTGAAATATTACATATTTTTCTGTTTGTTTGGCATACTTTGCTGTGTAACCCTAGTACAGAGTTTGAAGTGAATAAACCTTGAAATATTGTGTTTGCTCTAGACGAATATCGAGAGCTGTGCAGTCGAGGACCGGGATTTGGTCCTGCGCCTGCTGCAAACGGTTTCATTACAGGTTAAAATCTCAATCATTTGTAGTCCGTTAGACTTTGTATTGTGGGTCATAGTTATATTTACTGTGTTAACGTTTTTGTCCAAATGACCCAGAAAAAAGTGAGTTTTGATTTGAATAAACCTGTTTAGGAAAAATATTTTGTATTTAACCGCGTTTGAAACATTTTTGCAAGTCTTTTTTATAGCTATACGCTTAGCTACTTCCCATCGTTAAGCCACGCGCAATTTTCTTAACATACTTTGTGATATTTTGCAATTGTTTTAGAACGAAAACGTTTATGCAAGTATTGTATACTTGCTTATGCATGCAGATAATAAAACAGTACCAAAAGACTTTGCAAAACATTAAGTAAATGTTTAGTTTTGCAATTTATTATTTTACAAGTATCGTAATCAAAATCTCAGATCCCCACTCGTTATTTTTTAAAGATTGCATTACATGCTGTTAATCATTTTGCTAAGATTTTCTAAAAAAATTTTCTTAACTTCTTTGTGAGTTCTTCCCAATATTCTCCTGTGTTTTAATGCATTTTTTCAAGTTGCATTTTTAAAGACTCGTATAAGTCTGATTTCTGGCTAAGAATTTCGTAAGTTCGGTTTATCAGCTTCTTTAAATGAGGCCCCAGATCTAGCGGTCAGACGCAAGTGTCAGTTGCTGTAGCCTGCATGTCTGTTCTGTCGGTCTACAGACATCAACGAGTGTTTGTTGTTTCCGACGCTTTGTACCCACGGTCGATGTCGCAACACGCTCGGCAGTTTCCTATGTACCTGCGACCAAGGATTCGCTCTTAACAGCGACGCTACTAACTGCACAGGTAGAACTAATCGTTATCTTAAACCTGCAGACAAACCATAAACGACATTTTAATAGATCATTGGTAAAACTAGGGTGGCCAAAAGTGTGTCATAACGCGATGACGATGCCAGAAAGTCGTGAAGCGCACCGGAAGTAAAATAAGTAAAACGTTAAACTTGAGCGCATCTCTAGCTGATTTATATCTATGGTCATGTAGTTTTATCTATGTAAAATGTGTTGCGTCATTCGTGACGTCATGTTAATCGAAAATTTTGACAAATGAAGTGATTGAAGTG
>Ga0209367_1006120_pt1 | contig 16681 bp, 9 predicted proteins | sample WorMetLIZISLAND2_FD_187412 | JGI IMG/M metagenome (GOLD analysis project Ga0209367, IMG submission 187412) | Marine gutless worms symbiont microbial communities from Max Planck institute for Marine Microbiology, Germany - Olavius geniculatus... ... | reverse complement strand
TTCCGATGACGTCACGCGACCCCTAAAGATCAAAATTTTGACCCCAAAATATTTAAGGTTCATTGTCTTCATGGCTGTGTAAAGCAGATGGTTTATAATTGACCATTAACATAAAAACTTTGTTATTGTAATAAAACAGCAAATATAAATGTACAAAACATCAGTTTATACACTTGTTAATGGCGACATACAATGAGTGACACATCGAAAACAGCAAAAATCATAAAAAGGTGATATTATTCAACAGCTCATTGACAGTTAGGCGATGTGATGGTGAGTGATATCACCTTTTTATGATTTTTGCTGTTTTCGATGTGTCATTCATTGCATGTCACCATTAACAAGTGTATAAACTGATGTTTTGTACATTTATATACATTAATTCTGTACCGGTAGCTAATTATTGCAGCTAATCAGTATGAGCTTCCTGCGTTGTCTCAATCACAGCTAAACAAACTGCGGCATCTGACCATTATCTCTCTAGCCACCAAGAACAAGGTAAAAATTCATCACCAGTATCTGACCAACTATGATGGTTGTACGTAAATATTATGTTAAACTTTTGCTTACATGTTAATTGTTGCCAATTTTTGTAGGGCTGCAGAAATTAATGACTAATTAATTGATTAATTGTTAAAAAAATTATTCAATTGAACATTTTTAATTGATTAAAATTTTGGACTAAATACATCACTGACATCATCACTGTTTGTTAGTTCACTTAGCCATAAATAGCACTGGTAAAGCTCCATTATACATATCAAACCTTCTTCAATCAGTTTCGGCACTGCCAGATCGTCACACCGTCTTACGATCAGCCACGAAATCGGTCCTGCAAGTCCCAAGGACACGTCTGAAGTTTGGAGAGCGCGCTTTCAGCGTGGCGGCCCCCAAGGCGTGGAACGATCTGCCACTGCACCTGCGTGCCATTACTAACACTGACACATTTAAACGGAGACTGAAAACTCACTTTTTCTGCAAATTTTATGACTTGGAGCATGATTTTATATAGGCTTAGTCATTTTATTGTATCTTATTACGTATTTTATTGTTATAGACTGTTCAGCTCCGCTGTAAGTTGACACTGTTAGACATTATTATTATTATTATCATCACTAATCTATAGTGTTTTTACGATATGATTATTTTTGATTTCCATTCGATTTCAAATCAATTTTGGCCAAAAATCACGATTTCAAATCGATCAATTCTAGGCCTCAGTTAACTCTTTTGTTTCGCTGACCACACGTACTGCAGCCTAATAAGTAAGTAAAACTATATGCGCCCAGCAACTAACGAAAGCTGCAGTTTGTTTAAAATCTATCAATTTTTACGCACGAAAGCAGCTACTGCTTTCAGCGTGTCTTAGTCATCGCAATTCTGTCCGTTCATCCGTCTGTCACACGGGTGGATCAGGCAAAAACAGTTTAAGCTAGGATCACCAAATCTTCACCATCGGCTGTCTGGAAGACTCTAGTTTCAGGAACCGTAAAGCTTTTCCATAAATTCGAAGGGGGTCACCCAGAATGAGGGCGTTAAATGAGAGGGGGTGAGCAAAATTTGCGATTTTTGGCCAATAAGTCGCCATATCTCAGTAATGGTGCGAGATAGGGCCTAGGTTACTATTAATCACTAATAGGAAGTCATACACTGGCTCTCGATTGGCACTGAATTCAATGACCGTGAATGATCTTGAACGCTAAAATAGGAGGTTTTATGGATTTTTTGGCAATTTCGGGCTGCGACACAAATCTATATCATTCACACGGTGGCGCCACATACGGAACTATCGTTATGCGATCCAGAGAGAGAATTTGGTATTTGTGTGTTAACTTAGCGTGAACACTCCAATTTTCAGCTAAACTAGTGAATCGAAACTGCTATATGGCACAATAATTTTGCAACCGTACATCAACCATACGCAAAGAATTTCTTTCAGAACATTTTGCTGAAAACCACATGACTCTGTGATGTATGGTTGCAAAATTATTGTGCCATAAACTTTATGCTGTTTTTCTGGACCACCCTGTACATGCAGGTTTGTCTGTTGATCTGTTTGTCTGCTAGGTCACTATAAAAGGCATTAGCAGATTTTGATGTATTCTTTAGGCAGACATGGCATGTCCCTTGGAGCAAGTTCTTGAATTTTGATCATGATCGGATGACCTTAAAATTCCCATTTTTTAAATCTTTATTTTTAATTTTTAATAATTCAGTTTTTGATTAATTTTTTGTTTGGTTAGGGATTGGTTCAAGGACCAAGCAAACCCACTGATCTGGATCACACTCCAAATCAATATGAAAGATTAAAAAACATGTGGACATACTGTAGCATCTGTATTAAATCCATTTTATTTTCCTGGTGGCAGCGTTGTTTCCACATGGAGGTTTGAAATCTCTGATCGTTTCAAGTTATTGTCCGTGCTGCCTGTATTTTATTAGATGTCCCTCCAGTGTTTTGACACTGTTTTGTCAGTGACTAGACTAGAAGGCTACAAATTTGACCCATATTTGCTAACTTACTGTATCTTATCTTGACATGCTGATTATAATGAATAACTCAAATTTTGACCCAGGGCACTACGCATCATCATTTGCCAGAACTTCTACATGGATTTTTAGAGATGAGTCCAACCTGGAGTAAATCTGGAAAATGGTCTGGTGAAACAAGAATGGAGTGTTTGTTTTACTCTGTCAGTGACTGATTTGTATTGGTGACGTGTGCAGCGTTTATCCTACAGTGTGCTTTTGTCTGAACTTGATGTCAAAAACTTACGAGAACTAGAGGTATGTGGTTTCATATTGAAGCTAATTGTTTTGTAGTTGCTATGTTTTAGAAAATACAATATATGTGCCTGAATCTTAACTGTGTAGAAAGTTGGTTAGTTGAATGGGTGGGCCATTGCCTAGCCCGGTAAATGAAATTAAAGGCTGCTATGTTTCTTTGAAGTATAGGTTTTTCCTGCTTTAGGCCACTGAAGCTATAGGTGGCCATGGCGATCTTCAGACTGCTTGTAGGTTACCTTTCCAGCCATAGAACATCACAGCCCCTTGGCTAGTGCCATATTGTATTGCTTGGTTAGCTGACAGAGGCACACTGGCACATGAATGTGAACAACTTGCCCAAAGTTATTCTTTGATGGTGATCTGACAGGGAATTAAGCCTAGATTACAACCATTTTATTGTAAATCAGATGCACTCAGCAACCGTTGTGCCATCGGACCACCCACTGAACACAGTCGTTGATCAAACTTTTGTATCGGCTTTCAACGTTTTGACTAACTTCTGTAAATTTTTTAGAGTGCATATCATATGTTTTCGGTGATCATGAATTGCAAGACCTTGTGATTGATTGAAAAATAACCATGGTTGTATAAATTGCAGGATCTCGTTATCGATGCAATCTATGCTGACATTATCCGTGGTAAGTTGGACCAGAAGAACCAACAGCTGGAGGTTGATTTTGCCATCGGTCGAGACATTCAGCCGGAACACATTCATGAGATCTCACAGGTCTTAGACAGCTGGTCAGTGTGCTTCTGCTGTTAATTTCTGTACATTCAATAGAGCAAGCAGTTCACATGTTAACAGATAAATCGCAATTTAAGTATTAACGTTGTCAAGAATTTTAAAATAGTTCATTGCAAAATGGGCTGCATCTCACGTCTAAATCTATAGATATATCAGATTTCAGCCCAAATCTAGCATGTCTTGACATCTGGTAAATGTGGTTTCAGGAAAACTTGTCGCGCTGATGTCGAGATTTGGTTAGATAAGGACATCTGTAGTGCATGCAGACTGTTTACAGCCAAAAGTGATGACACTAGTCTTGGTTTTATTGTTGCTAATGTTAGATTAAAAAAATCACGTACCAGTTTTTTAGTCCGCCTGGAAGCTTTAGCTTTTGGATCGGACTTATATTTAGCTGACATTTATTTATTTTTTCACCACGAGATCTCGCAGCTTCGTCAACCAATTGCCATGAAATTTTGCATGGTCTCGGAAATGTGTTCGATTTTATAATTCTGGTCCAAAATTTTGGGGTCCCTGCACAAAATAATTTTAGGGACCAAAAACATGCAAAATTTGGTGCAATTTCTAATGACTTCAAAGTTCGACAGTGAATATCTCCAGAACGGATGAAGATATTCTAAATCAGATAAGTGCATTTTCTACTGTGATTCCTCCTATGTTGTGTGAAGAAAGTTAAGCAAACTTTGGTCCACTAATCACGGAGATCTAGTGGTGAAATCGTACCCACCCAAATCGACTTTTTTGGAAGACCATATTTTGGCCCCTAAGGGGTGCTGCTCCCCGAAATTATGACACATGCTAGAGGATGACCAAGTCTTACTAGCGCATTCCCACTGGGCATGGGGTCCACCTTACAATTTTTTTACAGTGGGGGTAAAAATTCGCTTGAAATTTAGTGTGTGAGGCTCAAGATTTTTGGAGCCAGGGGGAGTAGCTTAACAAAACTTTGCCATGTGATGTGCCGCTACATGGGGGTGATAACTCGGGTACAGTTTTGCAGGGGGCGTCGCCTGCTTAAAATTTGGGAGGGCAAAAACCGTTCAAAATTAGGTGTGATTTCAGACTACTCTCGACTTTGACCGCGAATATCTCTGGAATGAAGTGAGCTGTCAAAAATTGGAATAGCAAGTGACTAACTGCAGTCCCTCCCCTGTTAAACGCAAAAAAAAGATTTTGTGCAATTCGATCCACCAGCAAAAAAGTTATGTTTTCTTATTCCAACCTACCCAAAGTTAACAGTGCGCACCATTTCGGACAATTTTGGAATTTGAACACCCACTTCTCTGCAACCAATCGAGATATTAAAAATAGGACTAGCAAGTGATCAACCGCAACTTTCCCCCCATTGGGCGAAAAAATTGGTGAACTTTGGTCCACTAACAAGAAAGTTTTGTTGTCTCATTTCAACCTACTTTAATCAACAGTGCATCTTCTTCGTATGCTAATGCATTTAAGTTTAGGCAACATGACTTTGCAAGGAGGGGGATTTCAACCCTGCTCCTCTGAAATTTTCCCACAATCAGACAGACTTACAGCGCCGGGTGTACTCACGTTTAGCTTTGTCCCAAATTTTTAGTTTGATTTTGAAATGCTGTACTATAGTACTCTCGTGTAACTCAGTTAAGCAGTTCAGGTCCTGGTGTTCAAACTGTTCATCATTCAATAGCTTTGAGTCATGTATTTTGTTACCAACTCCCATTTCTGCAGCATGTATTCTGCAATGTCATTCAGTATTGTCTTTCTTCCCGAACTTTGATACACCATCTGTTTTAAGCTTATTCAGTACAGTCCAGCTATCTCGTTGATCGTCTTTTCTTGATCTTTCGTTGCTTGGCTGGTGCTGATAAACTTTTTTTCAATTTGTGATTTTATCATTTCTTATTCGTAGCACATGTTCGCTATCCAAGCCATTTTGCACCATACTGAAACTCAGGCGTATTTTTTGGCTTTTCTTCCTGACCTCATCATTTACAGTATTTTTTCATTATAGCGAATTTGTAATATTTTTTTCTGCCGTCAGTTTTACAGGCATCAGGCTGTGTTTAAATGTCATCAGAAAGGTTTTGGTGTTGTTGTCATGCATGTTGTGTCAGGTGTTCTGGCTGTGAGTTGCTGGTACAAAGTTTGGAGGAACAAGTTCTGAAGGCAAACTTGCGTCGAGACCAACAGATCCAGCTTAATAAAGACATTGAGCAGCAGGTTAGAACACTGTCAGTGTGTGATCTAACTCGGTGTGTATTTAGTAGTGATGACTTGATATATCAAAAATATCGCTATATCATTGTCGATATTGATGTATTGTATCATATCGTCAAAAAGTATGGAATTTTTCGATATATCACGATATCTTTTATATGTCGCAATATTTTTGATATATAGCGATCTTTTACACCAAACGTTTATATTTTCATTACCGCATTACCAAAAAATGACAATAAATGGAGAAAACAACAAACTGACCAAAGCAAACTAAAAATATGTAGTGTTGACACTTATGACAGTTCTTAGCTAATTATGTTCACTGACACATTATAGTCTCTATATGAAGCATACGGCTTTGCTCAATGTTTACATTCTTGTTTCTGTGCTTGTATGAGATTTACATACTTATCATTTTTAAAATATTGATATTGATATCGTGATATTTTGTCAAATATTTTGTAATACATTTTATCTATATCGTATCGAAATTGAAATCCTGATATCAAGTCATCGCTAGTGTTCAGCCAAACTCAGCCATATGCCCTCCATGGGAGGGGAGAGTAGTAGCTTGCAGGCTGTGGAGATTTTGATTGCTGGATTGATTAAAGTTTTAGTGTCTGATTGGCTGATTGAGATGTTGGTACACTTGCATGCTGTACCATGGGTCTACATTGTAATTGTCTGTTAGTGCTGGCATAGTGATAATGCACCACGGTATCATTAGCTCACGACAGTTGCAACATGGTTGCAACTTCTGAGATTGTTAAGCACTTCCGAATGCCAGTCCGACTCATGTAAGCAGCTCTGTGGCAAGTATTTGATCTTTGTTTTTTTCTGTTGCCGAATCAATAGCGTCAGTGGTTTGGGCATTGATTCAGGTTATGGTTTGATGCTTGCCACAGGTCATTTACAAAGCAACCTTGAGCAAGTTGCTAACCTGCTGCGTGTTCAGGTCCACTGAGCTTTCTACCCTCAGCGGGATGGCAGAGTTGCTTATAACTGAGCTAAGGGGTGAAGGCCTAGTGTGGTTGATTGGGGTGGTGATATGTCTGCTAGCTGCAAACCACGGGTCCAATTGTTTGCTTGTGCTGGCGATGGATTGACGCATTGTGTGCTGCGATATCATTAGCTTATGCCAATCAGATTTCACTTCCAAGATTATAAAGCAGCCACAAGTCTGTGTCATGTATGAAGCCCTATAGCAGGTACAAGACTTTGCCTTTACCTATTTTCATCAGAGCAGTTTGTCAAGTTATGTGTTATTGTCTGTGCTAGGTGGCGACCATCAAGAAGGCTTTGAAGGCAACGCAGCAACAAGATGATGAACAGATGGTTGTTGACTCACACTCGTTCGACAAACGAAAACAGCCAAAGTCAAAAGCCACATAGTTTGTATTGGTACATTTGTTTTGTCACAAGTTGTCAGTTGTGTAACTATTGGCTGCTCATTGATAAATGTCAGTGTACTACTGCACTTTCATTCAGTTTTGATTAGGAAGCATCACTGAAAGCATCAGCATATGTTTTTCCATCTGTCTGTCTGTCTGTCTGTCTGTCTGTCACATTTCTGCACCCTGTCAAAACCGTTGGACAGAATAAGTTGATGTGCTTCACTAAGTAGCGGTATACTGGACAGTGGTCCAGTCCTCTGTTAGAAGGAAGACAAGAAAAGCCCAGCTAATGCAAAGGGGAACGCACGACAGTGATGCATGTGTGAAGGCCTGATGCGAATGAAATCTAAGTTCGCAACAATGTTTCATTTAGACTCGACGGCGGATGATGCTTAGCACCATATCCAGTGCATGAATTTTAGTATTGCGCGCCACGTCCAATGCATAAATTCCACCATTGGCTAAAAATCGCAAATTTTTTCCACCCATACCGTCTTATTTGGTGTTCTCGTTTGGGGTGACTCTCTTCAAATTTATGGAAAAGCTTTACGGTTTCTGAAACTTGAGTTTTCCACTCAGCCGACGGTGAAGATTTGGTGATTCTAGCTTGATTCACCTGTGTGACGGACAGACGGATGGTACGGACAGATGGACAAAATTGCGATGGCTAAGACACACTACAACAGTAGCTGCTGTAGCGTGTAAAAACCGCAATCAGAATTTGCATTGCATATTGTGCACCAACCAGCATACGGTGATGCTGTTTAGTGCCAGATTGCTTTTGGTCTTGTTGCTTGAGTTTGATGGCAGACTGATAAATCTTAACAGTTATTACTGTGAGAATTTTTGTACAATAGACTGCAGTTGTGTGCTTATTTTGTGTTTCTGTTATTTTGCAGCCATCGAAGCAGCCCGGCACCGAAATCTTCAAAGTAGGAAATTTGCCATTGTCTGTACGTTACACCGCCAACTCGCCTGTGATGTTTATTTAGTCAGCTCGTTGTGTTCAGGTGTTATGCTTGCATCAGATGCATGACATACAAACTTGTTTCACATTTTGTCATTTGCGTGTATATGTGTGATAAATCTAACTGATTGATTTTTGGCTCTTTTTGTCTTTTGTGAGTTTTTCCACGTTAGCTTGATCTCCAGAATAAAACCTTTTGAAGTTGTTGTCATGTGGTGAGCTTCAGGCTGGGTGGCATTTCCTCTCCTCAGCTAATAGCGTAAGAATACTGATGAAAAAATTGCAGAATGATGCAACTAAAAAACACAACCATGTGAGACTATTGTAGCATGTGTGTACAGAAGTTTTTATTACAAGCTGGATCTTTAATGTAATTCGTGTTTCCAATACAAACCAACCATCAGTCTACTAATTTTGCAGTTTACATGTAGAACGTGCAGAAGTAGGCTGTGGAATAGGCTATACCTATTTAAATGTCTTCAGTCTTCATAGATTTTTTTTGACAAAATGTAATGTGGTCCATTTTAGCGTATTTGAAAAATTATGCACACTGTATAGACCAGTGATTTTCAACCGGGGTTCCACGGAACCCAAGGGTTCTGCGAGCATCTGCTAAAGGTTCGTGGCTGGTCAGTAAAAATAAAATAACTTAGCGTGCGAAATTACGTCAGACCAAGCCAGAGAAGTACTATGCACTGAATGCTTAGTTCCATATTAGCGCTTCTAGCCATATACTTTTGCAATTCTTGTTGTTAATAATGTTAGAATATTTGCATTGATCAATAAACACTAACGTATTAGTGCTAGTGTTAATAGATCATGTGTCCGTTCATTGAAAGATTTTTATTGTTTGAAAAGTTCTGCTTGAAGAATATTAAGAGCTTCGCCCATCAGCGCAACTGACTGGGGGGTCCAGACTCCCTGAACTGTCTGTGGATGTAAAAACGTTTAAGAAATCTAATGACAATTTTTGCGCCGTTGGTGATCGCCTTGTAAGGTGTTTTTGGTTACGGGTGAAATGAAATTGCTAAATAATATTACACTGATATGGTCAAATCAAACAAGTCTTTTGCCTGCTGCTTTATCATCAGCATTTCAGGGTTTTGCCTTAAGCTCCCACAGGTTTTCTGCCTCTTGACTTCGCTGGGGACATCAGTCCCTAGACATCCTGAAAATTCAGCCTTGCCTATGCCATTGGACTCACGGATCATTGCATGCCATGGGGTTCCGTGAGTGACTTTGACACTTATGTAGGGTTCTGCTGCAGCAAAAAGGTTGAAAAACACTGATATAGGCTACCAGAAATGTAAGTGTGACAAGTTGACGATGTCTCAACTTCTCATAGAAGCCACTGCATTTGAGTCTGTTCTTACAGAAGCTTGCAGTTTGTATTAGAAGTTTACTGCATCAGTTACCATCTGTACATGCAGTACGTTCGTTGCAGTTAGCAAGTATGTTGTGGTATAGTGTGTCAATGCTGGAAAATTGGTTTGAAAAATTTCTTGTGTTTTTTGGGTTTGGAAAAAAACTAATATTTTAATTTTCTGATTGTTGTGCAACTTTTAATACAGCTTATTTAATTTCAAATTTTAATTGTGTGTTTATCTTAGTTTTTATGCTGTCATTTAGCAAAAAAAGGAGAAATGATGGTGTGTAGGATTTTCTTCCTTGGTCTTAATTTTGTATCTAGTCTCCTTTGTACATTAACCTGAAAACTTTTTGAAACGTAGTTTTTTCAACCCTGACTGATGCTTTTGAATGGTGATGAGTTGCTGCAGTTTGTACTTAATTCAGTTTCATGTGTTAACAGGTTGACTTTGCAATCTGAACTTGCATAGTAAAACGGTTTTTGTTCAGCTTAATCTTATTTAATGTAATCAAACAGAAAGTAGTAATTTACGAGTCAGTCTTAGGAAATTCAAGCAAATTTATCACACTACGTTATTATGCTATATGTGGCCAGCGTCAACTAACAGACCAAAAATGAGAAAAACTATCTGCTAAAAATTATGACATCCGATGATACATGAGATAATTGTGTTGATACAGGGATGGATGCACACGATGCTTAGTAAGCTGTTTTTTAGTCTGCCCAGAAGCGATAGCTTTCAGAGTGGACTTATATTTTGCTGGCATTCATTTTTCTTCCTTGCGAGATCTCTGAGCTCCGTCGGCCAATCAAAGCAAAATTTTGCACGATGCTCAGATGTGTGTTCAATTTTAATCCTGGTTCAAAATTTAGGGGGCCTCCCCCAAAAAATTGTAGGGGCCAAAACATGCAAAACTTGGCTCGATTTCGGTCGAATTCAAGCTTTGACAGCGAATATCTTCAGAACAGATGAAGATATTCAAAATCGGCCAAGTGTGTCATCAACCGTGATTTCTCCCGCGTTGGGTGAAAAAAAGTCCAGTGAACATTGGTCCACTAATTGCGGAGATCTCGATGTGGAATCATACCCACCCAAGTCGACTTTTTTGGAAGACCATATTTCGGCCCCTAAGGTGTGCTGTACCCTCAAATTTTTACACGTGCTAGAGAATTACCCAAGTCTTACTAGCTCACCCTTACCGGGGATGGGTGTCCCTTTTACAATAATTTTTAAAGTGGCATCAAAAATTGGCTTAAAATTCAGTGTATTAGGCGCAAGATCTTTGGAGCCAGGGGTGTAGCTTTATAAAATTTTTGCACATGACTTGCCATTAGGCGAGGTGATAAGCCGTGTACAACTTGTGTAAAGATGGCACCCCCTTAAAATTTGGGAGCGCAAAAAACGTCCAAAATTTATTACGTTTTACGACATCTTTCGACTTTGACCGCAAGTTTATCTGTTCCGGATAGAGATATCGACAAGCGGTAAACGGCGTTATCAACCGCAATCCCTTCCGCGTTGAACAAAAAATTTGTGAACTTGCGTCCACTAACACCAGAGATCACGTGCCTAATGTTTACCTACCCTAAGTCGACAGTGCGCGTTCTGCGTATGCTAATGCATTTGAGTTCAGGCTACGTGACTTTGCTGACAATCAGGGGAATTTCACTCCCCCTGAATTTTTCTCCAATCGGACTTGGGGCGCCGAGCGGACTCACGTTGGGCTTTGCCCCAAATTTCTAACACGATGTTCCGAAATAAATTTATAAACGTCTTAAAATAGTAGGGGATATAGCATTACTAAGTATGTTGGACAAAAATTAACATAGGCTTATTTGGCCTCACAATCGACAACGAAAATATAGCCAGTACAAAAAGTGTCTTAGCGTTCACGCCTGAAAGATGCTATAAATGTTGAGGAAATTAAACAAAAATTGGTTGCATGGTATTAACTACGAAGGTCTCTAAATATCTCACGGAACAGATAAAAATTAATTACTACTACTATTATTATTATTACTATTATTACTAGCACTGCGGGCAAGCTTCCCAAATGTGAGAGCCTCACTGTTTTATTTGTGTTTAATATGCATTCACGTTCGTGCTTTCAGGTTGCATCTTTCATATTTTTCGTGAAATGCGGCGCATCTTTCAAGTATAATGTTTGCATACAAATGTGAGGCTTTCAGCATGGAGCTTTTCAGTCACATGTGAAGTGACGCTAGTTGGTATTTTTAAATTTTTTTTCATGTTTGTTTAAACGTTTAGCAAATTAAACAATTGTAACTGCCCTACAGAAGCTTATTTATTAATCGTACCTAGTATAGTTAGTAGTTATCTGTATTTATCAACATCATTTTTTTATTCGTTGTTTGTTTCACACACTGGGTCACTTCACTTTTTGACTTAGACTTTCGCTGAGTCTAAGCTTCGGTCTAAGTACCTACTGAAGTCAAAAAGTGAAGTGATTTCGCTGAGTTCAAAAGTACCTACTTAGACCAAAGCTGAGCCGAACTAACCTGGCTAAAGTCGGTTCGATTTGCATGGAAGAGATAGCTTTAGCCCTTAGGGCTTAACTTTCGCTGAGTCTGAATCCACATCAACTTTTGACTTTAGCTGAGCGAAAACATGGCGACTATTTACAGTCCTATGCATGCGGACAGTTTAGTAAATTAAAGTAGTCTGGTACGAAAAATAAACGCCGTAATAAATATGCAATGACGTCAAATGTTACGTATTTACTTTATTTGCGTGCACGTCGCAATTAAATAAGCAAGTCCAAGCGTAAATGGTTGATTTATTTCCTGTCATGTTTACGGGTTTTCCGCCATTTTTAATTGTTTTGGTCTAAGTCAGTAGACCAAAGTTTAGTTGAACTGCGGTCTAAGTACAGACTTTAGCGTTCAGCTTTAGCTTTCGCTCAGCGAAAAGACTCAGCGAAAGTCTAAGTCAAAAAGTGAAGTTTCCCACTGACTACGGTTCCGTCAAGACGGAACTCCAGTTTTATTTTACGGAGTTCCGTCAATGCCAGGGTGTCTGTGCACTGCCGCACAGATGGCAGCTCCCCAGAAGGCACATCACGGGCTTTCCGGTAAGCAAAGTACCAAACGGACGACGGTTTCGTCTTGATTACATCATCAGTGTTACACACCTTGTTTGGGTGTTTACATGTTGTCCCAAAATTCTCTCAAATAAGCTAGCCGTGACCCCAGTTCAGTGATTTTCAACCGGGGTTCCGCGAGGTTCCCAGGTTTCCACGAGCATCTGCCAAGGGTTTCGCAGCTGGCCAGTAAAAAATAAGCTAGCATGCGAAATCTCGCCAAACAATTTCGTAGAAATACTCATCATGAAATATTTTGTTTGAAATTGCGTTTCTACTCGTTAATTTTTGCATAGACCAACTCTGTTAAATCATTTTTGCTGTTAGTAGTCTTGGCATATTTGCATTTTTTAGAAGCCTAGGCTTTCTATGCACGACATTAGGCTACTCAACTCCGAAGATAAGTGCATTATCGCAAATAAAGATGAAGAAAAGAAAAAAACGCATTGATTAGGGTTAGGCCTATGGTTACGAAATACTTTGACCATTTACTTAATGAATTCAATTTTTTCAACACTATGCTAAGCAAAATTAAAAAGACACGTAGGCCTATCTTTAACGAAAATGTCCACATGATAAATTTTTTGCAGTTGGTATGGCGGGGGGCTAAGCGGCCGTCGATGACCGTCGTGTTACATTAAATACAATAACGTACTGCATTTGTTAATGTGGTCAAATTTAATATTGGTCATCTTTGCTTGCTTTGTCGTCCTCACAAGGGCTTTGCTCTGCTAGAAAAATGAGTCCGTAGACACCCTGTAGCTTCAACCTCGCGTACGTCGCTGGACTCACGGATCAATGCATGGGGTTCCGTGAGTGACCTTCACGCTTATGTAGGGTTCCGCAGCAACAAAAAGGTTGAAAAACACTGCCCCAATTCTACTCTAACACTACTACTAACACTAAACACTCACTCTAACTCTAACCTAATTCCTAGCCATAGTCATAATATTAATAATGAATCCTATTGCTTTACTCAAAACACTAGCGCCCTCTTGTGAAATTTTTTGTATGATTTACATTTTGTACGCAATCACTAATATTGACAACGAAAACCTGTTTTAGGTGATGAAAACATGCTGAATAAGCGATAAAATAACAAAGAATAATTTACAGTATTAACGGAATAAAGAAAAAAGTAGAAAATTGGCTGAGCCAGAATTTGAACCTGCAACCTACAAAACACGAGGTCGATAGCTAACGCACTAGGCTACATCTACGACCAAGAATATCTCACTACAGACTATATAAACATTGTCCGAGTCTGCTGCATTGGCGTAAATTCCTTACTTATTTATTTACATTGACGGAACTCTAACTTTTTTCTAGAGTTCTGTCTTGACAGAAACGTAGCCAGTTTGTTTGTTTCATTGTTACGAAAATGTACTGTAGTGTTGTGTATATGCATGTTACATGCTTTTATTAATTCTTTTAAAAGGTTACTTAATTATTGCTGTTTTGAACATTTAACATTAAAGCAGTATAATACACAACCGTAGAACTTTTGATAGAAGCCTCCGGCCAAGCATGTCAGTACAAATTGCGGCACTGTCGTATTTTTCTAGCATCTGTTTTAGGACGATATTTTCTCTAGAAATCTACAAATAGCGATGTGGGTTTAGGATAAGGGTTAGGGATGGGGTTAAGCTTGTGGATTGCTTGCTCGTTCTAAAAATTCCGTCTACAACAGATGGATGGCAAGAAGCTTAATGCGGTCTGACAGGACGGTTACATGATAATGTACAAGGTGTCACTTGCATGAGTACAGGAGTATCTGTAATGCAAATATAACTAGCCACAATGTTATTCCCACCATTTATCATCTCTTACTAGTGTGATGAATCAGTATTGTCTTTGATTGTAACACTTGTTTTGTTGTTTTTTTATTTCCCTGAGTATGTCCTAGCATAGAACAAATGATTGTTGTTTGTAGCAGTGACAACAATGATCGTTTGCTAGAGGGCACTGCTTGCACCAGCCACTGGTATCAGTGGTCCTGATATGTTCATCATGAAAAAGAAGCGGTTCAAGTTTGATGTTGCAGTTGAAGTTGATGAACTGCTGATGGTGTCGTTTGTCAGTGGAGAGCTGTTTGCTAAAATTCGGCTACTGAATTGTGGCTCATTCAAGGACTTCACAAACACGTAATGTGTTGCTATTTGTATGTGTACTTTTGCTGTGATAGTCTCTAAGAAAAACTTGTGTGTGTAATTACTAGAGGAAGGAAGATTATGCAATGTGCAATAGGAAATTAGGATGCTGTTTGTTCCACTAAACGATATTTGCACCCATTTAATGTATTTTCTGAGTACAGTGCTTCCTGAAATGGCAGATTTAAGTAGGCTTTGTATTAAACTAGGCATTATTTTAGTGATTCATGCTAACAGTCGAGCACAAGATGTTTTTTTCTGACTATAATTGTAAAACTAGCTAATGAAATTAATTACAAAGTCTAACAAATAATTTACATGTTAACATTTTGAGTGTCAGAGATTGTAACTTATTTCTGTGAGTGACTTCTTGTTTTATGTGTTGATCAGGAAAATGATTAGCATTGCATAATGGATTATATTTATAAAAAGAAAAATTTTCAGTGTTTTTAAGCCTAAACTGTAGTAAGTGTGTAAAACTTGCCTGGTTAAATAAAAGAAGTCAAAGGTTTCTGTTCACTATTAGTTTGTAGAACTAAGCTTTGGTTATTAGTGCATTGTATGAACAGTTGGCAGTGAGAAAGGTATCAGTGTGATTTTGATTTGTATTGTCTGCTTCCACTCAGTGGTAATTGCTTTGCTTCATTTGCTTTTACCAGGGACCATGTGGCATGTGGGAGACTGAGCGTGAGTGATTTCTTACATCTTAATGGAGCACTTGCATAATAGCTGTGTTTAAACGAGTTTGTTATTTAAGAGAAGCATAAACTGCACCATTCTGCATCTGTTTGTATGATACAGAGCACAAGTTATTGATCACAAGGTACAGTGGCAGAAGAAGTTTCAGTTTGAATGCACGATGGTTGCAAATGCCATTACAGCTGTTCTGGAACCATGCAGTTGTCGTATTTCTGTAAGAAAGGTGAGGGAATTTAACACAACTAAAATGAATGATAAGGCCATTGATAAAATTCTAATATGTTTACAGTTTGTTATTGTTACAAATGCATTTGTGCTTTTCTGCCATGTAATATCTCTGCACTACAGTTTTGTGAATTAACTGCTGTCAACAAATGTAGTCAAACAATATAAAAATAAAAAGTATTTTTTTTTGCACAATGTCTTTATGCAGTTTATTAATTTTAGTGAGTTTTTACTTGTTATTGAATACAGTGCTATTGTGAGTGCCAATTAATAAAATTTTTATGATTAAATTTTCAGCTGATGTCATTCCCTGGCACAAACTTGGTCTGCATACTTGCTAGCCATGTCTGTTTTGTCTGATTCTTATATATCGTCAAGAAACTATGATCAGTTTTTCTTGAAAATTCACCAACTACTGTTGTTAATTATAATTGAAATTAGTAAGTAATGAATCATGATTTTTTTTGTTTATTTAACTGTTAAAAATGTAATCTTTGCCAGCCATAGAATTCAGATTATGATATGTTGTTTATAATGCAGGAGATGAAGGGCGGTCGTTCATATCAGAAGCTCGGCTTTGCAGACATCAACTTGGCTGAGTTTGCCGGTACCAAACACGTATCTCAGTGCTATCTGCTTGACGGCTACAACAGCAGAAGTCGTCAGGACAACTCTCTGTTGAAAGTTACCATAGATATGACTCAGCGGTCTGGAGACTCTCTGTTCAAAGTGTCAGTGAAGTTTTCTTGGATTAGTATTGTACTTTCTGCTTTACATGCTAAGCAGTGTTATACAGTCAGTCAATTAAATGAATGATAGGGCTATTGATAAAGTTATGATATGTTTACAGTTTATTATTATCACAAATGCATTTGTGCTTTTCTGCCATGTAAAATCTCTACGCTACAGTTTTGTGAATTAACTGCTGTCAACAAATGTAATCAAACAATATAAAATAACTAGAAATTTGGGGCAAAGCCCAACGTGAGTCCACCCGGCGCCCTAAGTCCGATTGGGGGAAATTAGGGGAGGGGTAAAAAGG
>Ga0209367_1006118_pt1 | contig 16683 bp, 11 predicted proteins | sample WorMetLIZISLAND2_FD_187412 | JGI IMG/M metagenome (GOLD analysis project Ga0209367, IMG submission 187412) | Marine gutless worms symbiont microbial communities from Max Planck institute for Marine Microbiology, Germany - Olavius geniculatus... ... | reverse complement strand
ACTTCGAGCTGGCTCACCGCCGCAGCTGTCTCAGCTGATTCAGAGAAGTCGGCTTCGACTCTTCGGTCACGTGGCAAGGATGGATGCGTCACTTGACATCTCCAGAGCACTCAAAACGTCAGTCCGGGGTCTGCCCGTAGAGTGGAAGCGCCCTCCCGGACGCCCTCGCCACACGTGGCTACGTATCCTGGGAGCAGATCTCCAAGCTCTTAATCATGGCCTCAACTCGGCTTGGAGATGCGCCCAGGATCGAGAACACTGGAAGCTATGCTCCAGCTCGGGGCATGCGCTTGATGATGATGATGATGATTCATTCTGCATGTCTCAGCCTGACAGCATTACAGATTGTTGTCGAACATTCAAAGTTCAACAGTGAATTGAAAAACACCCAAGCTCTTTTAAAATATCCAAGATCTCATACCTGCACTCACAATGTGCTGACCAGTTGACAGAATTGTCCGGACATCGTGCGTGTGCTTCGACCGTGACGTGGTCATCACCCACTTCTTCTCCACGTCCGTGTCCCTGCCAGTGTCATCACTGGTCAACTCAAACTGAACAATGACTGGGTCTGCTCCACTTGTCAACACTCGCTCACGTCCGTCCATGCACAGAGCAAACACTGGACCTCGATGTGCACGGAAACTCTGCACATTACCCACAACCAAGGCACCGACTAGGCTCTAAAACAGTAATGCTGAAAATGCTGAACAGACTTTGAACACAGACTTTGTATGTGACCCAGATTTGAGTTCAGGCACCCTGGATTAAGATCCTAGAATGGACAGCAACCAGAATTTAATTGGTTGGTCCTTGGGTCACTCTCCAGTCTCTACGCACCAATAAAATTTCATTGTAGTCCGTTCACAAAATGGTGACATACACTATTGTCACCTTATGCCCCAATTCCTAACAGCAACAAGTGCTGGATTGTGATCACCCCCGAATCTAACCAGCTTCCCCCTGGTCAGGAAGCAACCTCTCCACAAATATATTATGAAAATCCGTTCACAAGTTTTTCAGTCATCCTGCTGAGATAAGCAGGCAGGCAGACAGACAGAAAAACTCTCTTTCTTTGACAGAGGCAATTGCCGTTACTTCAGTGGTATGCACAATCAACCAGCTCATTCTTCTGCAGTTCTCTTGGTTATGGTTAAGTACTTCGTTCAACGTTCCTGCTACCCAAGCAACTGCATCAAACCAGCAATGGACACTATACACAGAATAGTAGAAGCCATTATCTGTGTAACTATGAACAGGCTGTCTAATAGCCATCTATCATAGTTGTCAACCTATGCATTACACCAGTGTTTTTCAACCAGGGTTCCGCGGAACCCAAGGGTTCCGCAAGCATATGCCAGGGGTTCCGCGGCTGATCAGTAAAAAATGTAAAAATAACCTAGCATGCGAAATTACGTCAAACCAAGCCATTAAAGTGTAGCCCCCTATGCACCGATCATGCTTAGTTTCAAATTAGCGCCTCTAACCGTATACTTTAGCATGCAGTGTTGAATATTTTTCTTGTTGTTAACAGTGTTAGAATATTTGCATTGAACATCGAACACTAATTCACTAGTGTCAGTATTATGAAATTGTGTGTTTATTTATTGAAAGACTTTCATTTCTTGAAACACACTGCTTGAAAAATATACAAAGCTTCGCCCATCAGCACATGGCTGGGGGTCCAGACCCCTAAGCTGTCCGTAAGTGTAAAAAAGTAAAAGACCTAATGATAATGTTTGTGCCATTGGCGACCGCCTGGTAAGGTGATTTTGGTTACGGATAAAACAAAATTGCTAAATAATATTATCTAATACGGTCAAATTAAACGAGTCTTTTGCCTGCTGCTTTATCGTCAGCATTTGAGGGATATGTCCCAGAGTCCAGACTCTTACAGGTTTTCTGTTTCCTGACTCGCTGGGGACATCAATCCCCAGACACCATAAAAATTCTACTTTGCCTACACTGCTGAACTCGCTTATCATTGCATGGGGTTCCGTGAGTGATTGTCACACTTACGTAGGGTTCCGCTGCAGCAAAAAGGTTGAAAAACACTGCATTACACTATATATTTCAATGTGATCTATAGTTAATGTAATAGCTGCCACAGAGAACGATGCGAACCTTTATCAGAGTTCCATGACGACCTTCCCAGAAACAAGTGTGACCTCTTGAATCACCGCTGACTATGGTAAAATTACTGGAAAAACAACACACACCCACAAACATGGACACAAACATAAGCTAACAGTGTACTGTTATATACATCTTTATTCACTCAGAAGGTAGCAAACAACAGTACAGCACACACAAAAAGAGAAAATAAAGACAGAAAAAAACAAAACATACGACACAAAGAAGCAATGTCCAGGAGTGATAAATCTACAGAATAAAACACACGAAGAAAGCACAATAAAAACACACAATTATAATTGCAACCATATAATATAATATAATATATAAAGTTTATAGTACCTCAATTATTCTGTCAAACCACAAATGCATTACAGCATCAATACATCAAAAAAAAAAATTTTAAGTCCCAGCTACTAGCCTAAAAAACAACAATAGAGTAACAAAGTAAATATACAAATAAAAATTGTTAAACACTGCTGAATAATTGCAGTAGTAATCCAGTGGCAGACAATACAAAATATGCAGCATAATTTCACAGATTAAATAACATTAGGGAACACTACTGAACGTTAATCCGAGAACTGCAATAACAATTCAAAAATAATACTAATCTATATATAGACTGCTAATACTGCCGTTTACATTTTTCTTTACCTAGCTAATTTTTTTCAATGTTATTCTAGGTAGACAAAACCTCTGAAAACAAACAGTTTGGAATTGGTGAAACAGCAATGATACATGTCATTTGTGCCACCACCCAAACATCAAAGCACTCAATGGGCCAGCAGAGACAAGATCCAACAGAGACAACGTCCGCCAAAGCCAAAGATGCAATTTATCCCTATTCCTAACCCTATCACTAACCCTGTCGTTGACCTGTGCTCTCCAGACTAGTGTCCCTAGTATTAGTATTGTATTAGTGAACTATCCAAATTGTAACAACATACTCAGCCACAGCGAGAGCATATACGTAGGTATGAAGTTGAGCAGCCACTCGACCGGTATCCAGCCGCATGACAGCCTGACCAGAATTCACGCTCCAAACACGAATGCAGTCGACTCCACCGGTGACAATTGCATTCTCCGGCTCATACCAAGCAACTGACAGGATACGATCTGCAACAGCCAGCAAACCATCCCTCAACCACATTCCAATTTTTTATTACAAACTTGTCGGAGTCCGTCAGTGAAACAATTTTGAAAATCCATTGAGAATTAACAATGTTATCAACATGCGCTTGGTGTAACGATTTTTTGGAATACAGTGCACTTACTTACTTACTTACCAACACCTCCAAACTAATGCACATTTTTAGTCACAGCTGTAAAAAAAATCTTGACCTTTCTCTCGCTGACTATAACTTCAGACATTATAAAATTTTTGATGTAAAACTTTTAATTTAACACTAAAAAAAATAAATACCAGTACAAAATGTACAAGCTAAAAATTACAGATGTAGTGCTACACATACAACACAAAACTACAAAACCTAATTACTTCAGCCACAATGAATGATTACATGCATTATAATATACAGTACACTTCATTCAATCACCTATATTTGAACTTTTCTTATGATTGATGAAAGCACTCAAATGTAAGCAAGAAATCTGCTACAGAATGCTTACCACCAAGATTAGTGAATGATCTACTGTACACGATGCCATCAGAATTGATCTCAAATAACACAACACAACCAGCTTCAGTGCCAGCCTGTAACATGCACAGACAGACATAGACACTAAAGGCCTGGATACAAAGTTACTATCCAATTAGCACATTACATGCTTCAGCTTAACGTAATGCAGAATAAAAGATGTTACATACAAGCAAACTAATATGTGAAAGGTAGACATGATTCAGTGCTACCATTAACGGGTTCTGCCAATGCAATTCTCAAGTTCCTTTTCAGGCCTGACCAATCTTGAAGTAATTCCAAAAATATTACTACGTGTTCACATTAGCATCCTAAAAAGTGCAGAAGCAAAAATCACACTTTGGCAAAATGATGTTCTAGGTGCATTAACAGTAACAATATACATGCAGCTTAGATTAATTACTGTGAAAACTAACATCAGTTTTCCGGAGAAATAAACTTGAAACGTTTAACATTAATTAAATGAAACTACAGAACATAATGAGTACTTACAGCAATGCATGTTTCATCTTGGTTTGTAGCCAGACACCAAACTGCGTTGTTGTTAGTTGCTGCTGAACTCTGTAGCACAGTCGATTATGCTTCAACGTTATCTTGGTTTAGGGCCAGTTTCTCAATCTTTTCTTAACTAAATAATGAGCTAAGTGAAGCTTCTGCGGGCCACAAACGGAAACCTGGACCCGTACTCGTGTCTATGTGAACGCAGCCTAAAGGTTGGTTCAATCTTGTTTTTCAACACCCACATTACACAACCCATAAGCTAACTATGCACAGTTCTTAAACACTGCTGAAATATAAAAACAGATGACTGAGTAACTAGCAGCCTGTGACACAACACTCTAAGCTGTCCCATACTAGCTTTCTCCATTTCTCTATTGCCAGCCAAAACTGGCCAGTTAAAGTGAGCTGACACATGATAGATGGCCAGTTGCTCCAGCTATATGTAATGTATTTAGGTAGCTGAAACTGGCTTAATTAACTGACTGTTAAGAGTCAGAAGCAGACCATAAAATGCAAAAACATTTTAGTTACATAAAAATTACAATAAAAACATGTTTGCATATAAAAATGTCAGTGGATCAACAAGCACTAAAGATATACGTGAAGAAGTATCCAACAAAATATGTAACTGTTTTATAGGAAATCTACAACGCCTAGACCTGCCATAAGCTCAACCCGTGTTATTTGGTCCAGCAAAAAAACTATTGAACCTACATTCACCAAATGTTTAGGGATTGTAAAGGAGGTCAAAGACTAGCAGTCTGTGAAATTTTGGGAGAATTTGACAAAGGAAGGCTGAAGGAGAAAGGAGGGAAAAAAAAATTTTAATCTCCCATATCTCCCCAATAGGAAAGATGTGGGCAAAAAAAATTTTCTCGCAAATGGGGGACTACCAGGCCCATACACAAGTAAAATTTCATACCCCAAAAGTTTACATGGGGTGGAGGAGATATGTTTTAAAAATTTTCCCTCTTTTTAGGGTCAAATGCGCCATACATCAGATCTCAAAAACTATGGATGATATCAATCCACTTTTTGCACCAGATTGTTAGGTATGGGTCAGAGGGTTTAATGCAGGGGGCCAACATTTTAAAAATTGGGTGCACTTGCGGCCCACAAATCGTCCTCCAAAGTTATCTTAATTTTTTGACAATTTTTGAGAACATTGTCAAAAATCGTAATTAATTTGTGGGATGGCCCAGAAAGTTCTAGGTACGTATGTGGGCCAAAGTTCATGGTTGCTATCATAAATGACCGAAATGCCAATCCTTGTCCCCTTCCTGTAAAAAGAAGGGTCACAATTTTTCATAATTTTTTCACTCTTGGCTTCACAAAATTTAAACCAGTGGCTCTCAAAATGAAAATATTTTTGACAAGCCAAAATTTAACAAAGAATAGATTATTATTAGTAGTTTGCAATAAGATACAGGAGTACAAAGTGGTCAAAACACACCTGGGTAATTGAAGCCCCCAAAGTGACCCACCTGATTTTTTGCCAATTTTGACCACCAAAAATTGTCATTAATTCAAGGGATGGCCCAGAAAGTTCTACGTGTGTATGTAGACCAAAGTTCAGGGTCTTTATCACATTCAATCGAGATACCTACCCTACTGCCCCCACACCCTCAAATTTTTTTGGAGGGGAAAGTCAAAATTTCTGTCATGCCTTTTGCACAACAATATTCAAACCCATTTTTCTTGTGATAGGTGAAGGATTGACAAAATGATATTTTAACGCGTGTAATAGTATTCATAGCCCTTTCCAAAGACATATATGTTTACGAGGTAATCAAAATACACTGGGGTTGCTGAGCCCCTAAAGCAGGGGTCTCAAACTCGCGCCGCGGAAGGCGTCATTTGTGGCCCGCGATACATTATCTGAAATTCTAAAAATTTAGGATAAAAATAACTCGTTTTATTTATTTTACAGCATTTTTCCAGTAACCCAGCGAAAATACTATTTTTCTCATTTGCGTTCTCTTTAGTAGAGCGGCATGTTGATGCTGGCATGCAGCGACCAACGCTGGTCCTGGCAACTTGGACCATTTCTCATCTCTTCAGGTGGTAGGCCTAAGTGAAGTTAAGCCACGGCACCTGAAAAATTATACAGATGTCATTTCTGAATTTCTTGCAGAGTTCAACCGATGTTTTAAAGAGTTCAATAATCTAAAACCGCAGTTTGCAGTCTTTGCCACTCCGTTTGATGTTGACACAGAAAGCATTTCCGAAGAAATCCAGATGGAGGTATTGGATTTGAAGTGTGACAAGCAGAAGCAGAAGTAAACGGATATGGGTGTTCCTGATTTCTACAATTTTTTGTTCAGAAAAAAGTATCCAAAATTAGTATCTGCAGCCTCTGAAATAGCCTAATGGCGATGTTTGGCTGTACATACGTTTGTGAACAGTTCTTCTCATCAATGAAAATCAACAAATCCGCTTTGTGATCAAGACTTACTAGTAAATGTCTGAATGCAACATTGCAATTGGCTAACACTCGTGATTTCAAGACTAACGTCGACTCGCTGGTTTCTGCCAAATCAGCGGTAAGAGTTAGTCGGAGACGGAAAAAAATCTGAAGTTCTAAACTACAGTGTATACTGTAAAATAACTTCTGTCATTTGTAGAGGCCTATTAATTACTGCATTTTGTCGTCTCTAAAAACAATGCGGCCCACCAACTGAGTGATATCTTGCAGTGTGGCCCCCACCCCCAAATGAGTTTGAGACCCCTGCCCTAAAGTGACCTACTGCAGGTGATGTTTCGGATTTCGACAATTTGGCACCCGCTGGTGAACTCAGGGTCCCGACGTCGATGCCAAACGATAGGCCAGGCCAAGATAAACAATGCTTGTCACCGACACTTTTTTCCTAGGGCTCACCATTTAAAGGCTACAGCCAAAAACCCTTTCTGACCGGCTTTTTACGAGAATAAACTAAGTCCAGTCATATGACCTTAATAGCTAAAAAAATTGTTAACGAATAATTATGTCTCAGATGACTGTTTTGATGTGGTATATCTAGAAAATATGCATCTACGCCATGCATTTTTAAGACTCCAACCACCCGTCAGGGCGGCCGATTTTGGTACGAAATGTCTACTTTGGCATCACTTAGCAACCTCAGTTACAATGCTGTTGGGCCCATTTTCCGCAATTTTATACACAATGGCTCAGTGAAGAAAAGTGCCAAGTTTCAGCTTTGTATCTAATTCCGGTCAAATTTGGCATACGGTTCAAAATGGCAAAAAGTCCAATTTGCCCGGCCATTGTTCAGTCTTAGAACTTCACCAACGTGCAACTGAAGTTTGACTGGACCGATCTTCATGAACTTTTCACATGATATTCTGTTGTCGATATCCCCTCTGCAGTTTGGGTAATACCTTCCCTTCACCCCAAAAATTTTGGGGGGGGGGTAAAATTCCGATTTTTGGACTTTGCCATTACTAGCTACCTGACATCGAAACTTAGCACTAATGTCTTGTATCTGCTTTCTGTTTGAGGTTGGCGTTACCTCCCTGGACTCTGAACACGCTGAGTGTACAAATTACAAATAGTAAAACAATTTTCTAATACAGATAAGCAAACTTTACAACAGTGTCAGTCATTCCCTGAAAGTCTAAAAAGTAAACCTTAATGCTGCCAGTCAAAATGTCATGTTCGTGGACGAACTCATCAATTCCAGCAGAGAAAAGCCGATCACCACACCAGACTAGCGTTTCCACTGATGACACTGCAGGAAATACCTAATCATGTGCAGCAAACACTGACATCTAATATGCTATCAAAATACATACACTTTACAAGATGAATATTAATCCAAACCCTGCTTTAGTGTATTAGATAACAAACATGGCATGTTCTTCAGATTTGTCTTGCAAATGTAGTTAATCGAATACCGAAGATGCTCTTACTAAAACCGATTAAGCCAGCACATAAGTTTTATTATTTGCCAACTACTCAAGAATACCAGCTGTACTGCGAGGTACCATATGAAATGCTGATACATAAATGAAAAAGTTACTACCCCAAAAAATATTAGCGAATACATACCATCTCCTGTGACCAGTTATCAGAAGCATTCCATAATTCAATGCAGCTTGCTGCTACGTCATGGACACCCGATGACGAATCGCCTTTATCAGCACTAGAATCAACAGACCTACATTACACAAAATCATGTAATCATATTTGTTTATTAAACAGCTGCCAAACTCTATGTTAACTTTGGTAAAGTGCAGCAAGTAAGCCAACTTACCAGCAGTGTTCGATTTGCAAGGAGGGCTGGGGGGTTAACCCCCCACTGCATGAGGATGACCTCCACACTGGAACTTGTCTGTGGGTCGGCTTTGACCCCCAGAAGTTCCAGGACCAACTGGAGAAAAATGGGGGTACCAAACTTTGCTCACAGATTTTGTGTATGTATTTTGTTTCCCAGTGTTTAAGTTTGAGGCGTCGCCTTTATTTGCTTTTATTTCAATTGCATTCAATTTCGTCAGTTGACTTTCGGGAAAATAGCTATTGCCAAACGTTTATAATTGCCACTAGTATTTTAAGTGGAGCTATCGAAGGGTCAACTTTTTAAGGCATTAACGCATTGCATTGATTTTTTAATGCAATCAATAATATTGCTGATATTGTTGGCGCATGGACTACATCGAAAGGGTGAGTGGAATGAAGCCTTCAGCACTCGCTACCTGGCAACCCCCACTGGTTTTTTGACAAATCTAACACTGCTTACCAGCTCAGAAATATCCCAATATTACTGTAGTCAACAAAATAAATTGAGTTAGCAAGCAATACAGTGCACTAAATATCAATATTTAGACTGCAAACTAAAAACAGCCATCACATTTACAAAAACATTTGTAGTTTTATATTCAGTGAGTTGAATCATGATTTTTATTGTTGATTTAAATCATGATTAAATTAATTTAAATCACTTGATGTAAATTGATTTAAATCACTTGATTTAAATTGCACCAATCCTGAGGCACAGAAACAGTTAGTAAAAAATAAACAATAATATATATTCCTAAGTAGTATCCACATAATAAAGCTGCTGTGAGCAAGATAATTGAGATAACCCAGTAACTGCAGACTGTGGACATGAGGATTCCATATATACCGGCACCCCAAATCAGTTTTCTAAAAGAACTTTAGTTTCTATCTAATTCTAAACTACATCGTGTCTCAAAAAACATCCCCTACATTTTCGACTGTAACTTGAAAACCAATTACCAGATTTAAGTAATTTTTGGTTCGAATATTTTGGTTCGAATATTCCTAACACAACTTGCCATCAAATGACCATTCAGTTTCCCACCTCACCCAATGTATGCTTCTGCACTACCTAGGAAAAGCAGATCAAGCGAAATATGTGTTTAAATAAACAGAAAACCTGAAAAAAACATCACCGACATTATTGATCATAACTTGAATAAAGACTAGCAAATTTTAATAATATTTGGCAGAAATATTTCTGACACAACTGACTATTAAATAAGTGTTTTAGTTTTTACCTCACCGAATCTCTGCCTTTGCACAACCTGGGGAAATCAAACTGAGCATAATGCATGTTAAAGTGAACAAAAAAATGTCAATAAATTCCATCTAAACTAATCTGTGGGCCCAACAGCAGGTCCATTACATTGACTGTCATGCAGCAGTGTGTCTACCAGATAAAATTTAGGAATGTTTGTGAAGTCAAGAAGCGACTGGTACAGCCTGGATTGGAACATTATCGATACTGCTGTCAATAAATGGAGAAAACGTCTCCTTGCCTGTGTTCGTATAATGGGCCAACACTTCGAGCAATTTCACTGCAAGCAGTTGAAAAATGGACAACTGAATGGATTGTCAGCCACAGTGTCAGAAATGTGAACAAAATGTGTTTTTGCGTGTTATGGTAATCAAGCAATCATATCACATTAGATAGAAAAGTGATATTTTACTAGTTGTGTTTTCCCCAAGTAGTGCAGAAACAAACGTTAGGTGAGGTGGGAAAATGAATAATAATTTGATGGCAAGTTGTGTCAGAAATATTCTTGCCAAAAATTAGGGCTGTACCGAATATTCTATTCGTATTCTATTCGACCAGATTAGTAGGCCGAATAGTGTATTCGTATTCAGCCGAATAGTTATGTCAGAAACGGCCGAATACGAATAATAAACACTGTGACATCGCCACTTGTTGGTCCCTCATTTAGCCTTAGACAGCTGCTGTCTCAGCAGCATAATGCCCACGTGATGCATGATGACATTTCCTTAACCATCTAGTTGGCTCATTGTCAAGAGTCTTTTGTGAATCACTGTTATGTCTCATTAGTGTCAGTAATCTCTTTTTAGTATTATTCATTTAACATTAATACAAATTACAAAATAAAAGTTTCTCAAATGTCCAATTTAGAAATTTTTCACCACACTGCAATGAAACCAGGGCACTGTGCAATGTGTTTGAACTTGCATCAGCTATTCGTATTCTATTCGTATTCAGCCGAATAACATCATAAATTATTCTTATTCGGACGAATAGTAAAATCTACTATTCGGTACAGCCCTACCAAAAATTATCAAAATCTGATAATTGGTTTTCAAGTTACAGTCGAAAATGTCAGGAATGTTTTTTTGGGACACAGTGTAATCACACATACAGCACTCACCGTGAAACTGCTAATTTGCTTGTTGCCTTGGCATAAGCCATGCAGTGAACAGAACCAGGCACAAAGTCAAAGAAACGAACTTGATGTGCTTTGAAATCCCCCATTGTTATCTGCAACCATGTACACAAACCATATCATCCATCCTATCTGTAACTAGATATTTCATGCACTACTATCCAAAACCATTTCATCAAATGTCTGTCTTCAATGGTGAAACCCAAAATTTACAAACATGAAAATATGACATCACCATGATGTCACTGACAGCAAAGAATACAGAACTTTTCTACCGGTGGAATACTTGTCTCCTACTAAACATTCCCTGAAAACTTTGTGCAAATCTAACCATCTTCCATGGAGATATAAAAGAAAACATGAGTAGGTGTTTTTTTCTAAACACAGAGTACAAATCACTAATAGAAAGTCATACACTAGCTTTCAATTGACACCAAAATCAATGACCTTGGATGACCATGAATGCCAAAATAGGGGTCTTATAGATTTTTTTGGTGATTTCAGGCTGCATCACACATTTTAAAAGCGAACTGTGGCAATGAAAAATAATTCGCAGTGGCTACGTTTATGCCTCTAGTTCTCTGGCTATGTTTATGCCATTGCTGGTGTTGGCCTAACAATAGCTGAATAAGCAGCAGTAGCATTCCACACAAGCACACAAGTGTTAGTGTGATTGTTTTGAGTTTAGTATTACGGTTAATGTTAGGTTAAGGGTACGATTAAGGTTAGGGTTAGCGCATTCCAGAGAATTATGTGACAATAGATAGGCATCCATATTAAGCGTGATACACTGGTTATAACTGACTACAGACGATGTGACGTGGCAGATGTTACACGGCCGACTGCACGCCACACCCGTGATATTCTATCATAGGCTCAGCGTTATTTTCCGTCCGCACGGACGGAAATGTAAGCATATCTAACGCTATTTTCCGTCCGCTATATATGAAACTGCATGCACACATGTCCACCTAAAAAAATAACAGCACATTTAATGCTATGCTTCATCCTCATTAATTTCCTGACAAACATATTGCCTTTTAAATGCGTGCAGGTGCTTTGACGTTCACTAAATGACGAAATTCTTAATATTTAATAATGTACATCAAAAGTGCTAATTTCGGACTAATTAATGCACCAGTGAGACGAATGATATGAGCCCACAGGGCCTATAGGTGCGACTGTTTTTATAATACATTAACTGCAAATAGTTTTCACGCACTTTTACTTTCTGTTTGACCATGGCAGACGAAAAATAGCATCAGATTGGCTTACTTGTCTGTCCGCACGAATGGAAAATAACATCCATGCTATTGCAGGGCTGAGGTCGTCAGTTTGCCAGCTGCCATGAGGGCATGCATCTGCGGCAGTAATGGGCACATATGTACCCTCGTACAATCCCAGACCGTCTCTTACGGCAGTATGCACCATTGGACGTTGACAGAAAGTATAACTGTATGAACACTATTTTCTGTCCCTGCATACAAAATCAGGTATGTCCATAGGCTTTGTGGGCTCATAACATCAGTCTATGAATCCATTAAGACATTAATTAGTCAAAAATAGTGTTTACACCAATATAGGCATCAATGTTATTTTCCGTCCACGGTGGATGGAAAAGTAAGCAAATGTGAGGCTATTTTCCGTCCGCCACGGACGGATAAAAAAGCATGCAGACGCTATTTTCCGTCCGTGCGGACGGAAATCTATGTGCTCCAAGCCTATTTTCCATCCCCAGAGACGGAAGACTAAGCAAACGTAAGGCTATTTTCCATCCACCATGGACGTCTGATAGAAAATGACACATAATTTCTTGGTATAATACACAGCCTTATATTGTATTGTTGTAACTGTAAAAATGTTTTAGTCTCATTCTTTGTCATTGACTACTGGTGCTTAATCGTGTTTATTATTTGCGATTTCTGTTATTTTTTTGCTTTACTCACGTGCCCCTTTGCTGCCATTAACACTGACGGCGTCAAACGTCTTACGGATGCTACAGCAACGCTAACTTCACAGACATGGTTTATTTACATCCAGCAATGCAATGCAGTACACTAAAAAATACAACACAACAAGAATTGTTTAATATAATCAAAACGCCATTCGGTACAGACTTTTTAATATATAGTCTCATACACAATGTCACATTACTTAAATTCACGCGTAAGGCTGTGTAATGTGTATTATACCAAAAAAATTAAGCAGTCATTTTCCATCAGTCACAATCTTCATACATCCATGGTGGAAGGAAAATAACGTCATAATACTCATACAGTCTACTTTTTAGTTAGTGGCGGACGGAAAATAGCCTCACGCTAGCTTATTTTTCCGTCCGCGCGGACGGAAAATAAGATCGAGCCAATATAGGCGTAAACACAGCCTGTCGTCTATATTTACGACTAAGCGTAACAATAGCCACGGCCAAAATAATTAGACAAACAGTACGGACCTGCGATATTTACATTAAATCATAGCAGCACTGAGTAGGAGCATCTATGAGTAGGAGCACGTGTTTGTTTACTTTTCGAAGTAAACAGGAAAAGCGGCCATGTAAGTCTAAAAGTGAAACACTTCTAATTAAATAAATAAGTAGAAGTGTATGCGTGTGTTCAAGCAAACATTGAAGCAAGCAAAAGTGCATAGTGCATTAAAAACTTCTATAAAATTTGATACAAATTGTCTTGATTCTTTTGGCTGTAGTATATACATGCTTGATTTGAACATTTGAACATTTTTAGTTTATTCTATACTATAGTAGGCCAACGTTCGTCATTTATCTGGGGCTGTTTATCTGCAGGCAAGGCCGTATCAAAATGGAATTAGCCTAATGGACAACAAAAAGCCCAGCTGTAGTTATGGTGGGCCGACCGTACCACATACATTCGAAGGCCAGCGTCCGGTAAGGCTAGGATACGATTCGGTAATTCGACGCACATGCATGGTGATGGCTGGAGGCAGCAAATTTGCATTTAGAATTGCGGCCAAACCGCTGTCAAGAAACAAAGTTGGTATTGATAGCCTAGCCTATAACCTATAGGGATTTGATACCATGGCCGACCGCCTACGTACTGTATACCCACAATAGTGTGACCCTTCAAGGTCACACAAGGTCGATGATTTTTATCTAATTTGGAAGAGCTTATGCCGTTATGTTATTTCTAATTAGCTTTAATTGAAACTTTGCGTTAAAAACTGCGGCCAAACCGCTGCACGTGGAGAAATCTATTAGCCACATTCCCGCATATTGGCATAGCAGCTATAGAGTGCACGCACACGCAATGACCCTTCAAAGTTCAAGGTCATTCAGGGTGAATGATTTTCGTGTTTTGTGAAACTTGTGAAAAGATTTATGCGACTTTCCAACCTATTAGTGATTAATAGGCTTTTAGCCTAATTAACCTTAGCCTACCTCTCACCGTTTTGACGCCCTTAAGCTATGTTGTACAGCGTCTATGGCACGGTTTGTCATCTGTCCGTCTATAGCTGTCTGTCCGTTGTCTGTAACGAATGTATTGTGGCTAAACGGTAGGCGATATGGCTTAGATTGCTACTGATTACTAATAGGAAGTCGCATATTGTTTTTAAAATGATAAAAATCATTGACCTTGGATGACCTTGCAACAGAAACTGTATAGGCTGTAGCGCGTCTTCCCTCGCGACAGCTGGGCTTTTTTGTTGAAATAGACCTACGGCCAGTTATCGGTTGAAAACGCACATTTTTCTACCTCTTCCATTCGACGAATTTGAAAATGTTTCCCTTGCACTGCATCGCCGAAATTTTGCATGTTATACATTGATGACACAGTGCTAATTATTCGTGTAAGAAGTTTTTTTGTAAGATCTACCGTTTAGTCAAAATAGGCCTACATTCGTTACAGACAGGCAAACAGACAACAGACCCCTCGATCATAGCAAAGGGCCACAAAAACATTGGCCGAACTGGCTATTATTCTCTCGTGCGTAATTTTGCTTCCCGATATCGGGTCGGTCAGTTCAGCAACCCGACCTGCAGCTGGTCAGAAGTGGTGAGCCAGTAGTCCAGAATGATTCGTTATCTCGATAGTCCGTCGGCAAGAATAATCATCCCGAATTACACCCTACAAATCTTGAGTTAGGCCTCGTGGCATTACTAAATATAAGTCGGCTCGACGTAGGACAGACTGGAGCGTTGTGCTGGCTGATGCGTGTGTACGGTGCTTGCTCTGTGCTGGCGAACTGTTCCTATGATGCCAACTCCCGCTGCTGCTGTGGCACAACACTGCAGCGGCAGAACCACTGAGCCCAAGGCACGGAGGCGCGTGCCTTCCCTTAAATTTCCTGGTAGACAAAAGAACTTGGATCGCTTTTGGTATTTAACTAACATATTATTTCCTGGTACGCGAACGCAACCGCAGTTGTGTAAGACGACTAGGCCTATAATCCCTATATGCTAAAACTTCTATTCGGTCGTCCCTGGCCGCAAGGTGACTGACAACTGACAACGTGACAAATTTGCATTCTTAGGAGTGCAACCCTAGGACGAATTCCTGCGAGAAGAGAAAAAAATAAAATACGGGCCGGGTTAGCGTTCCTGATACCCACTTTTAAAATCGTTCTTTCTCCTCTTGCCGGATAACACTGCACCCAGCAAGCGCATGTCTGCAGAACAACGGAACACAGCCCGGCTAATTGTTGCACTGACAGATGCGGCTCTGGAGCCACTGAAGCCAACCCGTGTATAGTACGGCGCGTCGTGCTGTCTGACAGGTGATTTCGAGGTTTGTATCTGCTTGACTGTATGGACATTATTACGCGGCTGTCCTAATAGGCCGCACTGCGAGTCTTGGCAAGTGCATGTCCGTCAGTTCGTCTGTCTGCCTCGAAACTTGGAAATAAAAAGGCGTGGAAAAACCAAAATTGATAACCATTGTGGCCGTTTTTAGCTCAAAGAGTCAAAGGTCAAGAGAACGACCGCATAATGCAACAGCACTGACTGAGATATAGACAATTACATATATCTCTAGTTTTTCACGTGTCTCTACACTGTTGGTTGGTGTCTCCGTATTTAATCTTGCTAGGTCACTATTTCATTGGTGCAGTTGTACTGCGTTTATTGTATGATCAATACTTACGTGTAAGCCTAAACCAGAGCCAATCTGCATTTATTTTCTACTGTTTTCCATGCCTTTTTTAGCTGTTGTATCTGTAGGCTTCTTGAGCTCAGCGGTGCGTCTAATTGGCTGTAACCTGAAACCTGAGAGGTGTTCGTCAGAGACGTGCAATGAACGTAAACTTTTGACGCCGTTATTATGGAAGTACTGGCAGTTGTTAACCACGCTTAAGTGTCTGGGTATGCGATATGCTTAATGAACTCTGCTGTTGTATTGCAGGCCTAGGGGCAGACTTGTAGTACTCGAGTCCGGACTTGGACTCGAGTCCGGACTTGAGTCCGTTTTTGCTGGACTTGGACTTGGACTTGGACTTGAAAGCTATGGACTTGGACTTGGACTTGGACTTGGATTTGGACTTGGAGGCTCTGCCAGCAAGTCCTTTTTCAAGTCCGATGAATTTGAGCAGGCATTTGGGAAGAACAATGGGATTCCTGCCGCAGTCTGTACTAGATGGAACTCCACATTACGTCAACTTCAGGCAGTTGTTGCTCTTGAACAGAAGAAATTGACAACTGTTCTGGAAGCTAGAGGATACAAGAACATTATTTTGACATCACGAGAAT
>Ga0209367_1006117_pt1 | contig 16686 bp, 7 predicted proteins | sample WorMetLIZISLAND2_FD_187412 | JGI IMG/M metagenome (GOLD analysis project Ga0209367, IMG submission 187412) | Marine gutless worms symbiont microbial communities from Max Planck institute for Marine Microbiology, Germany - Olavius geniculatus... ... | reverse complement strand
GTAGGGGGGAGGGGGTAATGAAGTGTTCACACGATCCAGCAAACTTCCAGCAAATGTAATGCTGGCGTTTGCTGAATTGTGTAAACACCCTAGAAGTTACCCGGACCCCGCGACGTTTGGGGGCCCCGCCGTCGGTCAAAAATATAAAGTACACTAGAATGCGCCAATATAAAAAAATAAAAATTTCTCCCTAGAGAGGCCCCGTAAAATGTTTCCCCGGGCCTCGCTGCGGCTCTCAACGGGCCTGCATTCTGAGTGAAAGAAAAGTAAATGTTCAGCTGTCTCATCCTCATTTCCATAGTTAGGACCGACTGGAGACATGGTCTGGCCAATAAAAGGTTGGTATGAAGCTGTCAATGTAAGTTGGTCGAGCCTCAATTGGTGGATCGTTCTGTGCGCGTGTAGCCGCGGAACACAAACTGCGAGTTATGACGTCAGACGAGCGTCACGAGTGACGTCATACGAGCGTCAGTTGTTCGCTGTTCTCGCAGTTGCTCATCAACGTCATCTGTTGCCAATGACGCCAGCGTTGCGACTGCCAGTCGCCTACCCCCGCGCCCCCGCCGTCGTCCGCCTCGCCGTTACTGTGGCAACGCCGAGAGACGTCAGCAGGTGCGCTGCCGTTGAGCTGGTGATGTGACGATGATGACGACGAGTGAGTGGCCTGTTCTGATGACCAACAGTCGACGTCGCAACCACCGCTTGATGACGTCCTGAACGACCCTTCACTACTATCAGCCAGCGCATCCACTCGTCTACACCGACACACACGCCACCAATGACGCGCTGATGACTGATGGCTATGTGTGGGAAACCCATCGCAGAGCCACAGAGCGTCACATGCCGTATGGGATCGCACAGAGTTACCGACAAAGGTGAATGCGCTCCGCTTCAACCAAAGTCAGAGAGGCCGGTACTCGATTTACCTACCCTAGAGGGATTGAAGCCAGAGTTAGCCTTGGTGCTGGTTATATACCTAAATGGTTTACCCGACCGGGAGTGAAACCTACGACCTTGCTATCACAAGTAATCTACCGTTATGCCACCAAGCCAAGTGACAACGCCTCAAAAACCAGAACAGTTAAATTTTTACGGCTGGTACTGATTACAAAATTTTAATCAATTAACGTCGAAAAATTAACTTTGATTAACCAACTAATTTCGAAAGATATTGGCAGCAAATTGGAAAGATCGCGAAAACCGCAAATTCAACTAGGCCCTACTGCAACTGGTAGTTGTCTGTTTTCCGTGCATCAGTCTATCGACTGGATAACTCAAAAAGTTATAAACGGATTATGATGAAATTTTGTGCAGAAGTTAATCTCAAAGAGTGAGTGGGTGACTGAGTGAGTGAGTAGAGTTTAACGTTCCGCCAGATACAGTTTAGATCATTTCGGAAATGGCCAAAAAAGAGTGGTTAACCGCTTTTGGTACTCTTTCGTGAATTCTACATCATTATGTATGATTTTTTTACATTTACAACTACGGCGTAACGCGATAATTTGCAGTGTAGGCCTATCTCTGCAGTTATACACGGATTCACTCTGCAGCGTACCGGACAGCGGACATGCTTAGCCATACAGTTTAGCATCTAGCTACAACGTGAAAGATTGTTCCGTCATGAAAGCTATGATTTCGTATAAGACATTGGTTATTACACGTACAGCTGAGAGCTGTAAGCTGATTCGGTCGTGACGTCAGGTTCACATGACACGGTTCCACTCTCAGTCAACGCCTCAAGCACCTCATCATAAAGCTCTTTCGTCAACTGCACAACATCACAGTAAAGTTCATATTTAGCATTCGCAAGGCCGTTGCTTCTACACTACACCAAAGCAAGTTCTTAAACAAATCATTTTACTATAATGAGCGAAAAATCGTTTGACTGTCCCCTCTGGCGCCTTTTGTGTTGCATGGTCGCGAACGCCGACTGCAGCGTTTGAGTCCTTGGACCTTACGTACGCGTGCCCTCACCTTGCCTCTACGTCCTCTCACGGATAGCTTGAGGTGGTTGAGCTGCCGGGTTACGGAGTGGACCTGCTCGTAGGGCGGAAAGTTTTCCAGTAACTGTAATAATAATTTGCGAACAATGTAAAAGCTGTTGTCAGTTTTTGTTTTGCTTACCACTACTAAATAATCAGGTTCAAGTTTCCTTTGACCTGTTTCTTCAGATTTCCGACGTCCGGTGAGTGATCTTGACCTTTGACCTTTTAACCTTTAGAACTGAAGATTAGCACAACTGTTATACCGCCCTGGAAAACCTTTATACCAGTTATGGCTTTTCTGTAACTTTTTATTTTCGAGATTAGATTCTGTCCGGGACGGCCCGACAGACAGACAGACGGACAGACGGACAAGCAAGACCCGCACTGTAGCCTATTAGCACGATCAGATAATACTGCCGTAGACTGCAGGAAGTAGAACCAAGACAGGGTTAGAATGTTGTAAATAAAGTGGTAATTATTTATATAAATAGTCTCCTAGATTTTATATTAACAGTCTCCTATATTTATAGTCACAACAACAGATATTAGTAAAAACGTGTCGACTAGATAATTAGTCAATATTTTATTCCTGCTCTTCGTGAGCGATATTTGTTGCAAAAAATAATTAATATGAATGATGTAAACTAGTACCTAGTCCATTTCGTCCGATTAGAGGAAATGTTGTGTTTGGAATAATGACAGAGGCGTACCCTGAATACAGCGGCGTGAAAATCAATGAGGTCTTTGACCACGGCGACGACGTCAGAGTTACGGCTCATCTCATCCAAACTGTCTATCAACCTGCCACCCCCCGCCGAGCTCTTACCATTACCACCACTACGGCGTAAAACATTCGGACCAAACACAGTTGCCAGGTTCAACGAGTCCATCTTGTTACCAGGTACCTGTGTCATCACACATCACGCTAACGCATAAGCATAATAGGGTATTTATGAGCATCGGTTGAGAGGTTAAAATGCATAAACGCACTTATGTATAGAAAAATGCACAAAATCTACTGGCAGAAGTAAAAAATGTGATATTCAAAACCGTGACGTCATTCAAAGTTATGCACAAACACATCAGCTCTCTGTGAGGAATCAATCAATCAATCAATCAATCAATCAATCAAAAAATAACCACTTACAAAAGTGACCAGTGGTGTACAACACACCTAAAAACTAAAACAAAACCTTAGGATAATGTACAAAAAGTAAAAACTACTCAGAGGTAAAAAACTTGCTAAAACAGTAAAGTTTTATGATCAGTATGAAACAGTAAAGTTTTAGGAATGGTATATAAAAGTGCACAAGTTCGTTTGAACGATTTCAATAGGACATTTTGACGTTTGTGCAGTCTATAATTTTAACTGCAATGCGCCTGCGACAAAAATAAAGAATATGTAGGGCTTAGAGCTAAATGAAACATTATAGCTTTAAGTTCCGCGAAACCCTTATAAGTGTTAGCCTGTTAGACCTGCAGCATTCCTAATGCACTGATTCGGCCCTGAATAAAGTGATCACCAGAATTTCTATCACATCTCAAACTAAAAAAGCGCATATAGTAAGAAGCAAAACGCAGATTGTAAAGCCCAGTAAGTGCATTCAAAGGTATAGGCGCAGTTCTATGTCTACATTGCAAAATATTGGTACAGGACAATCCAAAACGTGTCATATCTGAAAATTTCTGACCACGACTATATTTGCCAAAAGTTGGAGGTATAAATTCGACCCCTAAACAAAAGTGACCCCCTCAGGAAGTCCACAAAGTATGCGAGGGTCACCTCCAGCCACCTTAATCCCCCGCCGCTAATTGCTTATGTTTAGCTGAATATGGATTGATTATCTAATTGTCACGTCCCTAATTGTATAGCATGGTTGTGCATGGCATGGCTGCTTGATGCAGATCGGTGAAATTTGCAGCTATGGTACATGTCCAAAAACGCCGATTCGCCTACATTCGTGTCTTGCTAATTTCAAAAATTCCAGTCCGCGTTCCCAGCGCAGCATCGTGCAAAGGCTGCCAAAATTCTGCTCCCACTCCCTCTATGGAAATTGTAAAGCGCTCATATCTCTTACGCTGTGTCCAGCGGCGTGATCGGGTTGGTCGTCGGCGTGTTTGGCGACACAGGCGAGGAACGTGAGTAGGTACCAAAGCGTGTCACGGTTCACGGTTGGCAGCAGCGACACCAGCAAACGCAGCGTCGACACGCGACTGTTCACGTCCTCAATAGCTGAACACATACACCGCGCCGAACAATCCAACCATAAACAGGGTTCACACACTGATGAAAAGATTCAGGACTTTCTAGAAACATAAAAACGTTTTTAGCCGACCGTAAGTCCTACTTAAGTAACGGTCGAGCTATTAGCGTGGTTGTCGTCCGTCTGTCCGTCGTCAGTAACAGTTGTATTGTGGCTCAACGGTATGTCATAGGGGAAAACTTTTTACATGAATAATTAGCCACGTGTCATAAACCCAGGCATGCAAAACTTCAGCGATGTAGTGCAAGGGAAACATTTATAAATTGGGGGTTGAATGGAAGGAGGTAAAAAATTCAATGGAAAACTGATTATATCTCGAAAACGGTAACAGATACGACTAAGGTTACTATTAATTACTAATAAGAAGTAGCATACGCCCTATCAGATGAGATGGAAATCATCGACCTTAGATGACCTTGAACGTGACCTTGGGTACTAACAACCAGTACGGTCGGCTATCCTAGCGATAGCTTGGCTTCTTGTTCTAGTACCTTTTCGGCCACCACCAACGTTCAAGTAATAAGTCAAACAGCAGTTACTTACTGTACATATACAGAGTGTAATCCAATGCACAAAGTTTTTCATTTATCACATCACTGGATTTCAGTAAGCACTATGTTGTAAACTTATTTTGAACCCCAGTGCATTAATCAACTATCCAGAATTTTCATTTTTGACGACTTTTCAGAACCAAAGTTATTTTCAGAGACTTTCCATGCTTGGAAAATCGAACACAAAAATCCAGGACTTTCCCGAAGGCGTGGCAACCCTGAATAAAACAATCAATTAAAAACTCACCTGAACTGGTGATTGACATCAACGCATGACAACTATGTCTTAAACAAAATGGAATGGCACAGTCAATGTTTTGTCAATGCATGGTAACTGTATTGTCGCAAGAAAACTACCTTGGTGGAAAACAGAGCTTACGAAGTTAGTATGTAGCATCATGAAAAATGACTGGTACAATCTTTCAGAACTCTACTAAAATCAAATCGACTCTGCACTGCAAGTGTAATAATAAAATGACAATATAAAAACAAAAAAAAATGATAAACAATGTAATATTAAATATTGCAGCGATGAGTACCGGCTGCAGCAAGGAATGCTGGGAAGAGTTCGTGCGTCAGTAGTGGGTCGGGAAGATCGCGCAGATATTCTTTCAACAGTGACGCCACGTCATGAACGCTGTGGGCCTCTGACGTCAGGTGAACGCTTGCGCCGCTGTCAAACTCTTGTCTCAACTGCACAGCAACCACAACCGTTTGGCGCTTGGTTAAACGGCTAAATGGTATAACTTTTCATGGGAAACCCAGCTCAGAGCTATGGAGCGTCACCTGTCACACGGGATTACACACCCTAAACAGGAAAACGTGCCCCACCATAACCGCAGCCAGATAGACTGCAACTTGATTTACCTACTCCGGAGGGAAAAAAGTTGACATAGGTGTTTGTTTATTTGTGTTGGTTTACCTGTCTGCAGACAGTCACCTATCCAAGTAGATATAGCGACCCTACTAGAAGTTAAACCAAAGACCTGGCAATCGCAAGTCCAATGTCTTAACCGTCACACTACCAAGCTACCGCCCACCAGACATGCCAAACGTTCTGCTAGCTGACACGTTATGTTTAGTAACAGTTATTTTTAACTCCCAGTTAAGTTTCCTAAATAATATTTGAAAATAGCAACAGAACAAACCGTTGTAACTCTAGACTTCGATCCAGCAATCCTGAAAATGCCAGGTGTATTGAGCCCTGTATAAACAAAGCATACAGTTCACTCAATGAAAATGAAACGATCACTTAAAGTTGACTTATAACAAGAGTTATAACAGTATCTTGCAAAACCAAGTGAACTTAATTAAAAAAGCCTATACAACCACGAAAGTTCAGATATCAAAAAACAAAAAGCATAGGCAAAATGGGTAAAGGGGGCATTTCCGATATATTTACAATATGTTGCAAGCAGAAGTGTTCTGTAACGCTTAGAATGCACAAAATTCGTTTTTCGCCGGGGCTCCGCCCCGGACCCCGCTGGAGGAGCTCATGACGCTCCCCCAGAACCTTTAGTCGGCTGGAGAGGGGGATATCCTCTCCCCATGCCCCACCCGTCGACTCCTGCGGCACCTCACCTTAAGTTAGAAGGGAAACTCAATCCAAGAACTTAGGGGATAGACGCCCCTGAATAACGCTCTTTATCGCATGCAAGTCAATCTCCATGGCAGTCCATGCTTCCTGGTGCATTTCTGTACTGTTTTGGTTATAGAAAAAAAAACAAAATTTAGCAGCAAGAGTGCACAAACATACGCAATTTCGACCCTAAAATCTCAAAAATTTTCTGTGGAAGGGGACACCCCTCCCCACACTTACCCTCCCCCTTAGCGCTTTCGGCGCCTCGACTCGGATCGCGCCTTCGGCGCGCCGCTCGACCTTGCCCTCCCCCAACTTCAACTCCTGGATCCGCCTATGTTGTCACCATCAGGGGCGTCCGCTCAACTGTCGAGTGAACACAAAATGCTCCCAGTGAAAAAAAAGTTGGGAAACCCCCATAACTGGACGGGGAAGGAAAAGTAGTGGGAAAAGGAAAGGGGGAAGAAAAGTATGGGAAAAACAAGGCGAGAAGGAAGGAAAAGAGCGAGAGAAAGAAAGACATTGGTGCGACTTAAGGGCAGTTTGCTTCTTGGCGCTAAAAGGGATAGACGTCCAAATTGGTCATGGTTGTATAAAATCATGCAGGCCTACGAACGTACCGTGTGTTTTGAGATAAAGACAGCACGTTCTGAGAACGCGCGGCACTTGTAGCAGCGTGTAGCAGTACTGTTCATCGTAGAGCCTGTCCGCGCTGAGTCTGGGAGGTGCAGTCAGCGTCAGTCTGCTGGTGCTGGCAGACTGCAGTGACAGAGCGTCGAGTAGACTTGACTCGCTAGACGGCGACACCGATAACACTCGTCGTTCACCGTGTCGTTCGGCGTCGAGCCGCACGCATTTACTCAACGACATGCCGAAGACGACTCGCTTCTTGCCGCCACCACCACCGTTTGATTCCGCTGCCGTATCTACAACCAGTAAATACGCGTATGATGTAAACGATCAAGACTAGAGAAAGACTCTAGACCCCTAGCTGGAGTGGATGGGGAAGGGAAAGTAGTAGGCCTATAAGAAATAAGCGAAGAAAAAGTAGCGTTTCCCAGAGCCCCTAGCTGGATTTGGGGGTCCTACTTTCTAAGAGAAGGGGGAAAGGAAAGGAAGGGAAAGGGAAATAGGGAAAGAGAGATGAGAAAGGGGAAAAGGTGAACTCCCCCCCGAACAAAAATTCTGCCTCGCCTTGGTTCGATCTATAGCCTACAGCAACAGTTATAACGAATTTCGACAACGAAGCAAAGGAAGATGTTAGGTTTTATTCCAGAGTATTCTGTGGCTCATCGCCAAATGCAATACAAAACAAAAAAATAGAAATTGATATACATTTGCCTAAATTACGATAGAATTAAAAGTGGTGTAATTTGTATGTGTAGAGACTGTGAAGATAAAGAAGCGCCTACGGTAGTGAACGAGATGCAAATGGCAAAGCTTAATGAATGCATTCGAAGGTAAAGGTGGAGTTACTGACTACCTACCTCTGATCGACACAGATTGTCTCAGATTACACTGATGCACGAATTACACACCTTTGTTCAGTACGTCAAAGATAAATCACTGAAGATTGCAACTCAATGGCCTACTAGATGCCGCACTGCTGGAGTGAGTAAGGCGAGTATAGGTAGTACGAGCATATACCACTCCAGACAGTGTTGTAACAATACTTAAACCACGCTCAGACGGCACAGACGACACCGCCGTTTGCTTTATGATGCACGACTGTAGCCAAGAGTTGTGAAAACAGTACCAGCGCAAGCTGAGTTTGGTTAAAGTACCCTGTAAAGTGCGAAACGGTAACAGACATGCGTGCGAAAAAGCGTAACCCCAGTAAACCACACGTCAATAAAAATTAACGAATAGATAGCTTAACGCTTTAGTAATGATATTCTGCTACCATTTTCCACTTTGTTTTATTTTGGCCACTTTTCCACAGTTATTCCTGCGCCACGGGAAAATTTTTATCAATTTCTGCAACACGGGTACCTTTTCGTATCGAGCATCGAAGCACTGACAAAAAGTACGCTGCTAGTTTGTACTGAAACTTTGAAAGTCTGTAAAATTATGATCGCACTGTACCGTGCGATTTGTGCCTGTGATGTCTGCTGAAGTCGCCCCACAGACCGACGGACTCGAGGGCGTGGCCAGCACGCACGTATCGCTTCAGTCGCAGAAATTTCTTCATGGCGCTGGTGCCGCCCACGCCACCTCGCGACGAGCTCCCTGCAACAAAAACGGCAAACAAATACAACTTTTAGTGAAGTCAATAGCAACTTATTGGCGATCGCGTAGCCCACAATGACCACGTACATATTTTCCAACTCTAAACCGCTCTTCTCTGTCGATACTACTCGTATTATTAAGAAAGACCAATGTAATTTGGCAAAAGGCGGCATCGTTAATTGATGCTGCCACGTGGTGAACCATAAATCATATTTTTCGTAAGTCCGTAGCAACTACATGTTTTTATTGGGGGTTTGACTTCAAATCTCATTTTCCCCTAGGGAAGAGGGTTCAAGGGGTCCCATTCAACATAATGTGTCAGAGAACCCTACAAGCAGTGCACTCACTGCCAAATGGCATTATACGGTTCATCCGTCGAAAGGTTCAAGCAGGGTGCACGAATGTGACGGTCAGACAGACAGACGACAGACGGACAGATCACGCTACCGTCGCTACGGAAAAATGTGTTGCAATAGGCGGAATCGCTTATAGCGATGCCGCCTATAATAACAGTCATAATATTTTTTATGCTTATGTTATAAATCCGTCATCAAGGCACTGTCTTTGTGAGCGTTCACCCGGCATATTTTGACGAATGACTGTGTCAAACGAATAATACACGATAAGTAAGTAACAAACGCACATAACTACAGCCCCATTATCAACGCAGCATGTGGTCTTTGTAGGAGACCAAGCGAGACTTATTATGACTGTGCTGTTTGTTGTTAAGTTCTAGTAGATAATCGTAGTTGTAAACAGGGCCTTCTCTTGACGTCACGCACCCGACGTAAGTAATTTTCTACCTCGCGGCACATTAGCATATAAAAACTCGTCCATACTGTCATTCACTTTATATACAGCTCGGTGACTGTCATAAGAAAGTCGTAAACCGGTGACGTCACGCGCAGACGATTGGTCAAATCGCTTTTGTGCTCAAGTTTATCTGGCTAATAGATCACGGATGACTTGTCAGTGTCAGAGCGTCTGGACGCTGTCGTCGTGTCGACAAAAAGCTACGACAAGAGGTCACACCTTCGAAGACGATAATTGCAAGTCTTTGCCCTGGGCCATAAAAACTATTTTATGTTTCCATATATCAATGCTGCTTACGGCAAATGGCCCGATCTAACGATGGTTCAGTGTTTTCAGTGACGTGTATTATTTGCTCTACTGTCAAGTGGATTCCGTGAAGAGACCAAGGTAACAGTCGTGGCGTCGTAGGCCTAGTTTTTAGCACGTTGTGGCTGATCAGCGTAGTTGCCCTAAACCAAGCCCGGTTATTACTTGGATATTTATTTGCGGGCAGGTAACGTACCCCGGTACCTAACCAGTCAGCTAGGTCCTAAGCCTTCCATCCGTCCAGGATACATAAATCAAGTACCGGCCTGCGGCGGACCGCGTTCAACTGTGTCGGACGGCAGGTGTGACTGTGATCGCGTACGGCAGGTGACGCTCTGTAGCTCTGAGACGGGCTTCCTTAGTTTCCTATGAAGAGCTATACGCACCGCTTTAACCTTTTTACTGAACAATGAATTGTACGGAAACGAGTTGACGTAAATGTGGCGCAAGCTAGGATACATCACAGAGCGGCGTAGCCTATCTATAGGCCTATCGGTCTACACTTGCGTAGGTACAGAAATAATGAACGTCGCAAATAGACGCCCGCCGGCAACACGCGCGCGGGAAACGCGAGAACAATGCCCGGATGACGACTTCGAATAATGACATCATTCGTGTTTCTAATGTACAGGCAGCGTCAACTAGGCTACACATTTACCATAGGCTCATCTCTACAGGTTTTGAGGTTCCGTACTAATATCCAGCATAGGCCTAACCTCTAATTAATTAGTCATAGTTTATATAGCTGCAAAACTGGTCCGGTTCAAGCACAGTGTAGATGAACAGCGCAATTATTGTAACAGCTTGTCCACAGACGAAAGACGAATGGACACGCAATGTACCCTGGCCGCATAATACGTAAATGAGAGAAGGGCGAGCGAGACGAGACGTATAATAAAAACGGAGTCGTCATCGCCAGGCACAGACTTACAGCCTTGCAGCAAGCAAAAGCAGATGAGCAGCGACAGCGCATCGTCGTGACGGTGACCGATCAGTCACTCATTAGTCCAATGGGACATCTCAGTCCGAAGTCAGCTATAACCGGGATCCGCTATAGGCCAAGATGCGCCATAGCGAAAAAATGCAATGTACCTCTTTATTCCTATTCCTAACCCTGACACTGTTCGGACTGGTGTTTCTTCGGACTAGTGAACTGTCCCCCGTCGTCGACGTGCCCACAGCCACACACGCCGCCTGCAAGTGCCTGCATGGCTGAGAAAACTGGTCTGCTCAACTGTGGACTCCTTGATTCGTAGGCATGTGCTAATGGATTAAGAAGTCCTGGCTCAACTTGAGCATTCAACAGTCAACAGTTAACTTAACTCACTGTCATGAGTCTGACTCCGATATAAAACTTCCTGTGCCAGAACGGCGGGAACGAGTCTGGCTTTAGACTGAATGCGTGCAGCAGCAGACACGAGGGCGAGGCCATTAAGATGCTGCATGCATACACCGTCTAAACGGGCGCACAGACGTGTTATATAGCCACCTCCAGGGGGGAGGGGGCAGGACAGTCTACCCTCCTCTCCCCCACTCCGCCCAGCCAAGAAGATCTCCTTGGCCAAGCAGCCAAGATGCTGAGATGCAGATGCCCCGCGGGCTGCAGCAGCTGAACTCGACTTGAACCGACATAACTGATGCAAACAAGCATTCAGCATTCAGCACTGAGCGTTGTATCAACAAATTGTAACCAGACGCGCAGACAGTAGGTCATGTGCGGGCGTTTCATCGCCCGTATCTAGACGCAACACGGCAACAGCAGTAACAGGGTACGGTCGTACGAAACCGTCAGTGTATGACAGACCACTGAAATCCAGTGGTACGGTGGTACTAAGAGTTCAAAGTCAGAGACAAAACCGAGCACATATTTATTTGGGGTCGTCCATAAATGACGTCACGCGCCGAGGGGGAAAAGGGTTCACGATATTGTAACGATGTGTAACGTAGGGGGAGGGAGGTTTAAACCTTAAAGGCGGCGTGACGTCACGCACGTCCCATCTGCGACAAGGCCGTTTCACGTGACTTTGCACGTAAGTTGGTTAGACAATTTTCACAACAGAAATCATTTCTACATATCAGAACTTTGATATACTATGCTTATGTTTCAAATGTGTCAAAACATACAAAAATTGCGTTGTGTTTAAAAGTTGAAACTCATAGATCCCAGGTAGATTTGTAGGCGACACTACAGACTGCAAGGGAAGGGGGATTGGAAGTTTGTAATGTCATATTGGGGGGGGGTCCAGAGCAGCGTGACGAAACGTGACGAAGGGGGAGTGAGTGAGTAGTTTTTTAACGGCACATGAGCACAAAATAGGCCATTCAGTGCCATACGTGGTTAAAATTAATTAAAAGCATTTAATATGTGTATTAAAGGCAAAGTTAAAATACTCGACGAAGGGGGAGGGAGGGTTAATTTTTTCTCTAAAATCGCGTGACATCATTTATGGACGACCCCTTTACCGGTATTGTGTGTTTTTTATATTCGCCTTGTTCTCACGGGTATAGCGTCTTCGTATTCGTCCAGACACCAGTTTAGACTGCGAGGTGACCACGGATGCGCGGGTTAGTGCACGGTGCACCGCGCGGTGTGGCTGTTTAGTGATTACCAACAATGATAATAATGATAACTGGAAGGAAAAATAAATACGTCAATCCAGTGCCTACACACTGTGCGGCCGATGCCATTGCGCAACCTACAGCACTCGCCTTTTGGGCCAGAAATCAGAACATTTGTTACTTCTGCCCTGAGGAACGTTCAGTCCTGTTTAGCGTTTTGGCTTTTTAACGCCTTTACGTCTTGAAGTTATGGGTCGAGACTCGAGACAGACAGACGGACGGACGGGCAATATAACTATCTAGTTTTTATAGCCGGAGACTTGAGGCGAATGCAGGGCAGAGACGTATGTGCACTGGTTAGTGTAAGAGATGAAGTGGTCTGGCGATAAATCGACACAGTAAATTGCGTCCTTACGACAATAAAGTCAACGGACAGCAATAAAACACAGCCCCGACCAAATAGCGTTACTGACCCTGAATTCTGACCTTCTTAACTAAATATTGGCACATCGGTTACTCCGGCGACGCAGAACGTTTGCATCAATCGTCCCCGCTTTTTTGCGCCATTTACGAGTTTGCGGGACAAACGGACGGAGAGAAGCCCCGGACGGGCAAGGCCTGTACTGCGGCCAGGACGACCAAATACGACGGCACGATATCTACACCGTCTCAAATAACGGCTTTTGTTCATTTTAATGCATATTTTGCTTGTCCTGCACTCCACGGTAGTGCAGAAGCAGGCGCTGGGTGAAGCGGGAAACTGAAAAATCATTACACGACCAGCTGTATCAGGAATATTCGTATCAGAAATTATTAAAATCTGGCAATCCCTTTTCAAGCTACGATCACCAATGCCGGGGATCCTTTCTGAAACACAATGTAAATCTCTGCTACAGTAAGCTGCTTAGACTTACGACGTTTCGGCGGCGGGACGATGATGCAAGGAAAGTCCAGCGCGTGTAGTCGTGCGACGGCGACCTGACTCAACTGATGCTGTTCGTCGTCCGTCAGTTGCAGTATGCTCGTCGGACGATTCACCGCAGCGATGCCATCCGACTCCGAACAACCGCGCCGCAACTGCACTCAACATACGACCAACGAGAATCATTATTAGACATCACACAATCGAGTCTTGCATCGCAAGCGATTCCGCCTATTCCTACACATTTTTCCATGGCCTGGTCTGTCTGTCTGTCTGTCGTCTGTCACATTCGCTCGCCCTGCTTAAACAACTGCTCGACAGATTTAGATGCCATTTGGCAGGTACACTCATGGTGTCCAATGATCCAAGGTAAGGGACCGTTAGGGGAAGGAGAGGTTTGGTGATCGAATTTGTCGAATACGGTCTCCTTATCTGAAAACTGAAAGGCGCGCAAAAACGAAAATAATAATCTTAACGTTGCCCAAAGCGGAAGTACAGAAGATCAAAGAGCAGGATCAAAATCAGAGTTAAGACTGCAGCGCAAGGCGGATAGATAGCCATATGATATGTCGACACTGGCTCGAAATAATTTTCTAGCTTATTATTAATTTATTGTCACTACTATTACTAGTTCAGCACTACAAAGACTCAAAAGTGGTATTATGATGTAAGTCACTATATTTCTCTGTATTTGCGCAACATGATCAGTATTTCTAAGGTGCATGGTTATTATGTCACACCGTGTTTCACTACAGGCGGCAGGACTAATGTCCTTCGCGGAGAAATGTATAGCGGCGGAAGAACATATGACGCCACTGAGTAAAGTAAATCATTTTTTTGCGTTATCAAACAATCAATCTTTATTACGCCGTAGCCTACATGAATGCCAACTGCACGCGAACAAATCACCTGTATTAACGAATAGCCCAGGTAGGCCTAGCGGCGGGAAGCAGACAGGTAACAGATGCTTGCGAGCAGTCAACTCAAACTCTGCTAACCGGCAAGCTGGAGTACAGCATACGTAGTCCCCAAAAAGAAGTGGGAGCCGGGACGCCCCATAACTCAGCGCGTGTGGCGAAATCTTCTGGACTTTTTGCACGTTTTGCGCGTTGTAATATGTGCAAAACGAACTAAAATAGATTACGATACCCAGCAAGTTATAATAGTTATTGTAGATAAGCAACTTGCTCACTTATACAGCGTGTTCAAAGCGACAAAAATGAAAGAAATTAAACTGAACTAAAATCCACTGGTAAGTTCAGTTAATTTCTGTCAGTTTGAACACACCTATAGAAATTAGGCCTACTGTGAAATTAACACTACCATCAATATCATTGGACAGTGACGGCAGCCTACGCTACAGTGCGCCTTGGCTTTCTTTTTCACGCATAAAAATGATTTGATTTGAAAAAAATAGAAGGGGAAGAGTCCACTCCCTCGAAATAGTGGTGTGTGATTTCTCCCCGCGTCTTTGTTTTATTAGGCTGTCGGCAAGGCTCACTAGTGGGCACGTAAATAATCTCGAATTATCATAGTTCAATAGCGCACACAATGGATAACGTCGCACGTGCGGCTTGCTTGACGTGTGTGACATAAGCCGCATGAGTTACTGTGAACATTAAACTGACCTTGAGCGAGCGTCTCAATGTCAAGGTCGTAGAAACGTGACGCCCGTCCCCAGCCACAAGGCCGCTGACCTCCGTTTCCTTAGCCATCGGCCAGACGCCAGTTTACACTGCCAGACCACGAAAAGGAAAACAGTGCATCGCTCAAACGTGTGCCTGTTTATTCCCCCCCCACAACTTTTGCTGGTACTCACTACGCTCACCCACAGAGAGAAGGCCAGGCTGAGTTGACCCGGGTGGCTGGTTGCACACCAGACGGTTGGTTTACTCCTCTGTTGAAACGAACGTTCTAAGCAATACTTCAAATACTTGTAAAGTATTGATATCAAGGTCACTTTGGGCTTTACTCTCTAAGCACTACCAATAGGCCCTGCTCGAGATGCCGTAGCATTGCATGATATCTGCACTTAACGCCCCATCTGCATGCTATCCTGCAAAAAAAATCCAGGAGCCACTAAAAATCTAGGTGCGTAAACTTAAAATCAGGACATTGGCTGCTGGCATTGGGACTGTACAGGAATGTCGTAGAATGTAGGCTACTGAGCGGAACTATAGCGTGTATACGAATGTAACCAAATCCATATACATGTAGGCCTACGTCGAGAAAAGGTAAATATTCTGAGTGAGGTCTTGCAGCTGGAACAACTTATCACGAATGCAAATATAGATATTATTTATTACATGGTGCCGGCTATTATACATCCTTGACTTTGTTGCATTACTCGCGCTTTACGCAGAATGTTTCTTTGCCAGTCTGTTCTTACATCCTGTGAGCTTAAAGATGCAAACAGGATAAAACAATGTTTCTTGTTGTTTTACGCGTAGACCTATAGTCAGTGCATTACGGTCGCCCCTACACAGAACTAAGGATGCGAAAAAATCGGAGAATGTATTAAGATTTTATGACATCGCTCACTGATAATTTGTATACGGGCGAATGAGTCGAGCACTTTCAGAGAAGTTGGGGCTCCAATACTCAGCAGTTACGGCACTGTATAAGCTGCTCCAGAACAGATCGACGTGCTAAAATGGCTCTTTATAGCAAACCTATCTCAAAGCTACGGAGCGTCAGCTGGGTCACCTGCCATATGGCATCACAATGTTATCTGCCACCCGACACAGGTGAACGCGCCCCGCCTTAACCCCAGCCAGATAGACCGGTACTCGATTTACCTACCCGAAGGGATGAAAGGCTGAGTTGACCTTGGTGTTGGTTATATACCGAGATGATTTACGTGTCCGCACTCTGCAGACAGTCACCCACCCAAGTAGTAACTACTTGATGGGCAGTTGAACCAACGACTTCTCGATCGCAAATCCAACGTCCTGCCCCACACGCCACCATCAAGCCAGGTGATTGGCATCATTTGCACTGAAGCAAGCGCGTTGATGCATTAGACATGTGAATCAGCTTATCTCTGCTAATGTGACGCGACTGCGTCCGTCTTGTTTGACAGTTTAGCGGCTGCTGACGGTTTCCAGATCTGTCAGACATTACGGCAAGTGCTTCCATGTAGCGCCGAACAATCGATTTGGCTTAGAACTGGTCTACAGCGTATACAGTGTCACTGATCTCTAGAACAGCATGCCTGCTGCATGTGTTGACCAAACTGACCTTGGTTCTCTTCCAAAGTTCAAACGCACTACAAAACTCACAAAACCCTTAATCTCGTGCAGCGATCGTCTTTTAAAATTTCCGCGCGTGTTATCGTTGGTCTAGACTAAGTTACAGCACTAAACTACTAAGGTGGGTGAATGAGTACGCAGTACGATCCTATACCACTCCAGACAGTGTTGTATCGTACTTAAACCCCCATAACCTCCCTCCCGGACATAACCCCCTAGGACAAAAC
>Ga0209367_1006116_pt1 | contig 16686 bp, 7 predicted proteins | sample WorMetLIZISLAND2_FD_187412 | JGI IMG/M metagenome (GOLD analysis project Ga0209367, IMG submission 187412) | Marine gutless worms symbiont microbial communities from Max Planck institute for Marine Microbiology, Germany - Olavius geniculatus... ... | reverse complement strand
CAACCCCGATTTCCACGGTCCACATCCCGGCAATGCCAATGTTGCCACAAACACACCGGCTAAGTGCTAACAGCAGGCAAAACAGAAACAATTTACACACAGGATGATGAGTCACTGACTAAGTGTGTCTGTTGGTTATTAGGCCCCGAAGGACCACCTGGCTTACTCAGCAGCGCACCCTGGCCAGAGAACAAAGTATACGCTATACTTCACTGCGCCGCACCCCGCAGTGGACACACTCAGTGCTTGGGCAAACTCGTCCAGTCACTGGATAAGTAAGCACAATCTTATCAACAGGCACAAGCTTTGCCTTGTCTAGCCTTTTCCGCTCTTCAGTCAAGACTGAAGTAGCCACTCAGGGATCATCTTGGTTGGTTTACCCGTTTAGATTACAGCTGTTTATATACCCAGGATTGTCCCTTTCTATCCCCTTAACCAGTGGAGCAATTTTTCCTCATTTTTCCCTCTCCTCTTTCCTTTCCCTTTTCCTTATATTTCGCCTTTCTTCAGTAAGTTTTTGGAAGCCATTTTGCTAAATATAGATAGTTAGGGGGTCTTGGCTCCTGTAAGCTCCTTTAATTGGGTCTATAGGGCAAAGCCGCAGCAGCCACTGATTTTGAGACACTCTATAAACCACTGTAGTATCAGCACTTTCCCATTCTGAAATAATTAGAAAGATGGAGTATAAATAATATGTACTCACTTTCTGGAGTCCGGATGTGCTCAACTTAGTTTTATCAATAATCTTTATTGCAACCTACAGCAGCGCACACACAATAACACAAATTCACAGAACAAACTGGTGTATTTTGACAACTGAATGAGAGTGTCTGCTATATGCAGCAGCAGAAGCATCATATATTACAAGATGGTTCATATAAAATTTCAACATACATACTATACGTAGATCAGACAATACGATCGTTTCAGAAATTGTTAACCTCAATCACTGCTAATGAGCATTTAAACATAATGTTCAACATGACGGGCGCTTTTACTGCAAAGACCGAGGATATTGTTTCCCAAAACTGTCCAAATGCCATGCAATAATTACTTCACCTATGAAGAGCACTGCACTACAGGGTGCGGCAAAAAAGTAGCCCCCTAAAGTTTTTCACTGTTTTCTCAGCAACCGCTTGGAATTTTAATTTGAAATTTTAAACATTTATTTGCTGAAACCTGCTACATCTAACTGCCAAATAAAATTTGATTCTGTTAAAAAATGACGAAGTTATAGACTTTTTAACATGACCACCTACCGATTTTTTAGCATTCAAAAATGTTCTGGCTTCAACGTTAATTTAATAACATCGTTGAAACAACACAGTTAACTAATGATCAAATGCCAGAATTCCATCGTCACTGTGAATGTTCGAAGTGTCCACCGCCAGCTCCAACACAAGCCTTCAGTCGCTATGAGAAGTCTTTCACAGATTTGTCGATCGGTCCCTGTGGCAGGTTGCCCCAGAAAACCTGAAGCGCTTGCTCGAGTTCAGCGATTGTCTTCAGCTTTGTTTTAAGCTTGCAGTAAGCTTCCAACATCGCATCCCACACATGATAGTCCATTGGGTTCATATCCGGCAAATTTGGAGGCCACTGGTCTTTGGTGATGAAATCTGGACAATTGGTCCACAGCCAGTTCTGTGCGCTGCGCGGCGTTGCGCGATAACGTAACGTGTGTGCTGACGCGCCGTCCTGCTGGAAGATGAATCCTTCCTTCCTTCCTTTTCCAATAATGCACATATCCTCTTGCGAGTAATGTTGGGCATGGCAGTGGGCAGCCGGCGATTGCTTTAAAGGAAGGATAATTTAATGATAATTTATAAACAATATAAATTGCTGTTTGTCAAAACGTCACTGTGATGTCATTGGCAGTAACGTGTAACCAGTTTTTAAAAATTAAATAGCATTTTTAGCACGAACATGCACGACATTACTCGCAAGAGGATATGTGCATTATTGGAAAAGAAGAAGAAGAAGAACATTTCTGAATGCCGAAAAATCGGTAGGCAGTCATGTTAAAAAGTCTATAACTTCGTCATTTTTTAACAGAATCAAATTTTATTTGGCAGTTAGATGTAAAAGGTTTTAGCAAATAAACGTGTAAAATTCCAAATTAAAATTCCAAGCGGTCGCTGAGAAAACAGCGAAAAACTTTAGGGGGGCTACTTTTTTTTGCTGCACCCTGTAGTGATCTATTTTTATGCACCATCATCATATGCACTTCATCATATTAATTCATTCAGCAGAAGAGTGATAACATTTATTCTGTATGACACCAGATATCTCATTACCTGACGACCTGTAGGAATATGTTTTGCCATTTTCACCTTGGCAAAGTTGCCACGACCTATAGTCTTAATGAGACGATACTTTCCAATATGCTGCACGTCATCCGGAGGTTTTGCATGTCCTGAGACATTCCCTGCTGACATCTGCTTACAGCACAGTTGCACAATGTATAAGCTGCACTAATGTAGCCAAAGCAGAGAGCAATTTATCACAACAATACAGTCAAAAACAAGCAGTGCAACATCTAAAATGCTTAAACTTTTTGCAGCTGCAATATTATTTGGTAGGCTTAAGATACCAATCACTACATTTATAGTAAGCTCAGTTTACAAAATTTCTAAGTTAGTTAAACTGCAATTTCTCAAAATAAACTTATCTCAGTTGGCAGTCTCACAGCTGATGCTTGCCCAAAGAAGGGGCCTTAGAAAAACTTGCGCCCATCTCCTCCCCTTTGGCTTCCATCAGCCCAGATTGTAGCCTAATGTTTAAGCCTTTCAATCTACGATATGAAATCTGAGCCGTATATAACAAGGCTACCCAGATTGTAGTTTTGGGATGCACTAATAGCCCAAAAATGTTTCAACCAAGTGGGCCTTGCGCCATAAATACTTCTGGAAATGAGCATCCAAAAATGCACACCTGTACCGCCCTCCCCGCTCAAGACGCCTGCCTTCTTCACATTTCTAAACAACGCCCTCCAGCTGTGCTTAATTCACCTGTCTGGGACGACTCGCTGCGGCTGCGGATGCTGCAGGACTGATGGGCGACTTGTAAGATGACGTCGACATGCGGCCGACAACAACTGGCGACGTGGTTAGAAATTCACCTCCACACAACTGCGTCGTCGGCATCTGCCCGGCCCCTCACTCTAGTGACTCCACGCTTGACGTCCACTATCAACAGCAACCAGTTCGACAGCAGCCCTCCTCATCCCAAGCAAACTGATGAATTTGATATCTTGTGATCGTAACTTAGCTCACTAGTAGCTCTCTCTCTTCCTCCTCAGTATCTCTCTTCACAGTTTAAGTGATACTGGTGCATAAAAACCGATTTACGTCTGGCACAAAACTAACTCATTTTCATGACTTGAACAACAAAGCCTCGCAAAGCTAGCAATATTCGTAATAATCAGTGGCGGCGATTTCTTCTAGACAGTGGGGGGGACGACATGGCTAAAAGTGGCAATTGTTGGGGGGATGCTTGCATTTGCGTCCCCCCAACCAAAATTTTTGGGGGGGACGCGTCCCCCCCGTCCCCCCTATAATCGCCGCCCCTGGTAATAATCATCAAACAGTCGACAAACGTAAACATCAAACGCCACTCACTCAGCTCAGCTCAAACTGGCTCGGGCATGCTACAGGCATGTCGGGCGTGTCAGCCTCAGGCCACCCAGTCTGAGCCTAGGTACGGCAGCCCACCTAGGCCTAGCTGCAGTGGTAGGCCATTACGTTGCAGGTACGTGTCACGTGACACTCAGTTTCGTTGCCACAGCCGTCTATGTTTCTAAAGCGGAGTTTCCAGTTTCCACCCAACGCAACGCACGCAAGGAAGTACGCAAGAAAGTACTCAACAAACGCAGCTGACGCAGTTGACGCAACCGCTATCCTAGCCTCTGACCACAACCCGCTGCTCGATCGGTCGTCTGCTTTTGCAATTAAATGCCGCGCAACAAAAAGAATTCTAATCATCTGCTACGAGTGCTGCTAAATGAACAGAAATAAATCGCAGTTGACACTGCATTAAAAAAACAAGCGCCCAACAAATTAATATACTACATAATTATAAACGACGATTCGGTCCTTACGTCCGTTTCGTGCAGTTGTGTTAGGCCTACGTCATGATGTGCAACCGTCCCTCTCACTTGCGCCTATAGATCTGTACGTGCGCTCTTCTAATTCAACCTATGCGTGAGTGAACACTATATGCTCTTGCCAAATTGCTAATGAAAAAGTTCGTGTAGTTTTGGTTGCCTCACCTTAATATTGTCCTTGTAATATGCAGAAGTCGCAATTTGGCCGTTTACAACAATAAATTCGTACAGATGATTGTGATGTAACACCGTGTGACTTTTTGAGAGATAACAACATATTACTTGTATTTGTCGCTACTCAGTAAATCATTTCTGAGCCGACGCATGCACTATTCCTGGAGTATGAATTCATTGTTGCAAACGGCCAAACTAAGACTTCTGAATTTCACAAGGTAGTGTAGCAACAGTATTAAGGTGAGGTGGCCAAAACTTCTGAAATGCAAAAGTCATCCTCCGTCTCTCACATGCCGGCATTGTGTTTTAAAAGCTAGGCCCTAATACGTAAATCACGAGTGAAATCTTTGAAAAGTAAAAAAAAATCACGGCACACTTTCTTTGTCGAAAAATCGCTAATTTCATGGCGATTTTGTGGCAGGTACAGTTTACGGTAAGTCAGTAACACTGTTTTCATAAAAGCGCACGGAAACAATTTAAATTCGTATAGGCTAATCACCTTTCCGCTCTCTCACTGAATGTTTGGTCGATTGTTCTCAGCAACGAACACCAGTCAAACGTCCAGCTGCAGTGCCGTGTCCTAAGCCTGTAGGCGCCTACACCACTATGAGCAAATTTTCGTTACGCTCTATACACCGTGTCCGGAAAAAAGTAACCCCTTAGGCATCGTACAATACCAAAGTCAAATCTAAACGAATTTAAATAAAATTTTGTACACTTAATAGCCAATAGGGCTTAAATTGTTGAACCGGTTATCAAATGTCGTTAAAATGTAATTTTTTTGGCAGAATTCTTAATTGTTGAATATTGATAACACAATATTTTCGCTGCAATGTGGCCTTACATAAATAAACTTATTGCATGTAGACGAAATTTGGTGATCTTGCTAGCAATTTATTGAAAATTAGGCGTGCATAATTTTATTCAGATTTGTTCAGATTTTACATTTTTATTGTACGATGTCTGGGGTTTTACTTTTTCCGGACACAGTGTAGGCCCTACATGCTGTGTCTCAAAAACGCCACCTGTTTACATTTGTTATAACTTTGTCAGATGTCATCGAATCTTTCCAATTTTTGGCAGAAACGTACACCCAAAGACCCAGACAAGCAGCCATCCTTTTGACACTCGAATGAAACGATCCGTTTCGGTGGCTTAGCGATGTAACGATAGTGCATGTGTAGGACTTACGATAGAGAGGTGGTGCGTTCGACTCTCTGTCGGGTCACTATCAAGTGGTTATTAATTGGTTGGGTTACTGTCTGTAGACAGGTGAAACGTCTCGGCATACAACCGACACCAAGTTCAAATCAGCTTTTCTTCCCTCGGAGGTAGGTAAATCGAATACCGGCATGTATGGTTGAAGTTCAAGCGAAGCGCATTCATCTGTGTCCTGTGGCAGCTAATACTGTGTAATCCCATATGGCAGATGACGCTCTGTGATTTGTTTCCTATTAGCAGCTACAGAGTATACACTATTTTTGCTTTTTCACTCTAGGAAATTTGAAACAATTTAAACAAACACATATTATGCACAACCCACCACACCTTGTTCCATATTTTCGTACTGTAGGCCTACCTAGTAGAGTCTAGCAGTGATTTTTACAGCATAGAGCAGGCCTACGAACGTAAAATAAAAAGTTTTTGACACAAAAGTCAAATAGTCACATCAAATAATTATGAAGTAGCGTTCATATTACCAGAGCAATGGTTTAAATCTCGCCCATCAGTTCTCACGCGTGCAGCCGTCCACGCCACATGGCCGATGTCTCATTAACGACGCGGTGGTGCAGACAGATCATACAACAATCAGGCACCGCTGAAGTTCGCACTTTGACAAAAAATTATATAAATTTAAAGGTATTAAAGCTGAAAATTAATGTGTAAACTTTCTCATAAAAGTTAAAATGTTAAAAAGTTAAATAAGCTTTAAAGAAGTTGCAAGATTCCGGTTAAGTGACAAGATAAAACGAGAAGCGGCAGACGTCGCGCCGTGTGCGTTCTGATGCGTCGCTAATTTGTACAAGGTACAATACGAACTTATAACTCGAGGAGTAAATTGTGCCGTGTGTATGCAATTGTTTCAAATTTTTAAGGGTTATAGGCTTATGTTACTGCCCAAAATTAATTAAATTAGACTAAATGTGACAACGATATCACCGAAATAAAAAATGTCGTTTTTGAGACGCAATGTAGTGAGCGGTTGTTATAACGCTTGTCGGAAACTGGAAACAGAGCCTGTCGTAATAGTACCTGCATCACAATAAAAATCTATAAGCTTACGGCAGCTTGCGACGGCGCTATAAGGGCTCTATTCCGGATCAGTCTGTCACTATGATGCGTGATGGGCTGTACAGCTTTTACGCTCTTTGAATGTCGCCCACATTCCTTACAAACACGGTAAGCCTATAGGCATAAATAATCTCTTACGCCTGAAGGAGTAGATGAGTTTTAAGCGCTGCTCCGGTTTTCACCGACTGACTTTGTGCAGGCTCGTGCAGAGGGGAGGGTATGGGGATAAATTAGCCCAGCCCCCGCGAAGTTTGGGGGCCCCGCCATAGCTTATTATAATACACCAGAATGCGCGTTTTAAAAAATCAATTTTTCCCGAGAGGGACCCCACAAGAATGTTTTCACGGGTCCCGCTGTGGCTCTCGACGGGGCCTGCTCTGCGCGATAAAATAAACTAAACAACTGTAAAGCAACTTATTTCGTTTTATCGCACATAATATGCAAATTCCCAGTGGCGATTTTAGGCCCGGCGGGCAGTTTTGCTCCAGTTTCCCATTTTCGTGGCCACCCATGATTTTTTGCAAAGATAACGCAAATATCTAATTTTCTTGCGTTTCCAAATTGTAGAAAAGTGGGCAAATTTGCGGCTTCCATTGAACATTCAAAAACCAAAAGTGCTTCAGCTTTAGGGGGCGGGGGCTGTCCCCTTGACCAGGGGCTCTGCCCCTGGACCCCGCTGGGAGCTCTGCCCCCAGACCTCCGTTGTAGACTCGCGCTACCGTGCTCGCGATGTGGCCGTGCCCCTCCAGATGTTGCAGGCTAGAACCGCCACTGGAAATCTCTGCAATAAAATGCAAGGTCTCTTGTTGTACGACGGCGACCGGCCCTCGGTGTTTTATTTTATTTTCACGCACATCCGCTATGCCTGACTCAAGTATAGGTTTATGACGTAGGTCGTTCTAGAAGATTGGATCGAGCCCGCGACGTAAAAACTTCAAAATTCTGTCGGTCGGCTACTTGTACAAAATGTTGTTTGTTATTGCCTACCATTAAGCTTATTAGCCTTTAGAGCTGGCAACGATTAAAAATTTGTTAATAGTTAACTTATTGAAAAATTGATAGGCCCCTATTCAATTTGATTAGTTATTCCTACACTGTGTCCAATTTCCAAAAACGTTACTGTTTACGTTGATTACGTCAAAAACATCACTAGGCTACTGATCGAGCGACTGCAGTAACGCCATATTAGTAACAGAGATACTTTGTTATCGATATTCAATACTATTTTTCAACAAAATTTGGTGATCGCTTCAGCAATTTATTGAAAATAAGGTGTACGAAACTTTATTCAAATTCGTTTAAATGTGACATTTCTATTTTACAATGTCTAGGGGTTTACTTTTTTCCAGACAGAGAGTATAAAAACCACACAGTGATCATCTTCCCAGAGAAGGTCGTTGCGTTAGTATAGGCCTATGCCTGTCTACAGGCAAGACTGTTGTGTACAAATTTTCTTAAAATTATGCATAGTGGTATACATTAATAATGCGGTAATTGGAAGCAAGATATTGAGAGTAGCGCGAATCCGAACAAAAATTTTATTAGGCCATAATCAGTTACTTTGTCTGCGAAGCTTCGTGGTGTGTTATTTATAGCTCGTTCGATAAGTCTGCAACGTAAAACAATACAGCGTGTAATTACCGACATAGGCCTTATTACACTGTTAGTGTCAGTTAACAATAACGCAGATATCGTGTAGGCCCACAGTATACACATGTCAATGACTTTTTCAGGATTTAATAATGTTGCAATTGGACACAATAGGCCTACAATGCCTTACACAGATGTTTTTACGCGCGACAGCTATGCTAAGCGCGCTTTAGTTATCGTCTAAGCGTCTGTGTTTCTTTCTGTCTGTTTGTCATACCCTGGCACTGTATCAAAACGGCGGGACCTACTTCTACTAGTGGCTTCTACTAGTTTTTGTGACAAAATTTCGTGCAGCTGCGTGATAGACTTTCCCTCGAACGAAGGCGTCAAAGAGGGGTACTTCCTGCAAAAATGGTTATTTTACAGATATTGCTTCGTCGAAGTGAAAACGGTTGCAAATAGGCACAGACTTGCTGCTTATCATAACAAGCACTGGTAACGAGCTTCCCTAATGTATCAGCATCGATGACCTTGAACGACCGTGAATAAAGGTTTTTTTAGCAAATTTGTCATGATTGTTGGCTTCGGTGCAAATTTTAAGATTAAATTGCGCCGAAATGGCTTGAGATAGACCAAAACAACTTTTGCATAAAATTTTTAACATAAAACGTAAATTTTACTAGTTAAAGTTTTGATCTCCCAGGTTTAACAAGTTTTTTTGTACCGGGACATGGGTGCCCCTGCAAAATGCGCGATTTTGGCTACTATCGAAATCAACTAAATTAGCGTAAAAACAGTCGCAGATAGACACAAGCACTGCTGACGGGCTTTCCAAAAGATGACCTTAAACGACGTTGAAATCCAAAAAGCGGATTTTAAGTGTTTTTCGCGTTTTTACGCTGCGAATAAACTGCACCGAAATTACCGGAGATAGACAAGACAATCTGCGTATGAAACTTTTAGCATAAACGTATATTTTAACAGTCTAAGTTTCGACACCGTATGTCCAAGAAATCCTGTCTAAAGGGTGTTAAATTTGGGTGGCCCTTCAAAACGCATTATTTTATTGCGCGTTGTACACTGATTTTCCACCTGGCAGCACCGATGCTGTCGCGCGTTACGTGAGCTATGTTTATATTACTTGTTGGACCATGTGAGCAATGCGCCTTTTGCTAATATGCTGCCGCAATTTTTTTGGCAATTTTCCTATTTGTGTTCAATTTCATAGTTTGTTCTTCAGCTTATTTCTGCAAAAGCTGTATGACTTATTTAAATAATATTTCGGACACCAGTAATTTTCTTATTTCGTATTTGAAATTACTTTGAACACACAAACATAATGGGCTATAAGATACAGACTTTTTGCGATCTATTCTACCACAACAATGTTTAGTATAGCCGTTTGTTGCTGTATAAATTAAACTGTTGTAATATTTATATTAGCCATGAAGCAACGGAAAGAGAACAACAGCTAGAGATGACACGGACATGGCTGCTGCTGTATAGTGCCATGCTAGCTGGCTACTATACATGCAGCGTGTGGAGTTGTCAAGCCAGTAGCTGGTCGCAGAACTCGATGACCTGGGCGTGCATGTAACAACATCCGTAGTAGACCTCTTGACTCTGGACGATCTTGCCGCACAAGAAGCAAGCGACGTAGTGGTCCTCGTCTCGACATCGCGCTACCTGCCACGTCTCCAGGCGACCCTTGGTGACCTGGCGCTGACTGTGGTACCGCGGCAGTCCCTTCAGATGGTCGAGCTTCTGGTCGTAGACTGCTGCCGGGTGACGGTCGACGGCGGCTGGTGCCGGCGAGGCAACTGCTGCCGACGCCAGCAGAAACAGAACGACGACGACAGCCATCAGTCGAAGCACCGGCGTCGAGAAGACGTCGACGTGCTGGCATCGACGACTGATGCAACCATCGCTGCTGCTGCTGCTGCTGCTGCTGTTGCTGCCGCCGCTGGGACGCTGCAGTGTTGTCAGCGCGCAATCTCCATCAGTGTGACCACCCTGACGACTGCACCACGTCCTGTTCGTGCTGGCGTCCATAGCACTTCGCGCTGTATAAGCATGCGAAAACAACACATCAATAGCCAAACAGATTGTTACCGTTTTCCATGAAAAAGTACCAAATTACCGTACAGTACCGTACGGATATCTTATGGTAAACTAATCAGCACGATATTTGGTAGCAGAAAAACAAGAATGAGAACTTTACTACAGAATGTAAATACTTTTGATGACCAATGAAAAGATGACGGACTTGACAACCGCACAGAGATATGCACACATTCGAGAAGAAAAAACTTGCTTAAAATTAGTTCGCATACCTTATTGTCAAAATGTGCACGCTGGAAAAGCTGAAGTATAAAAATTACCAAAAATGTTACTGACACGGGCACGATATTAATTTTAGCAGCAGAAAACAACGGTGACAACGTTAATATGAAATTATGTATGTGGAAACTTTTAATGACAGGTTCGACGCAGTTGTGGAATGTGACCCAAAAACGGACAAAGATCTCACAATAGCTGCATATGACTCTATGCCGTATGCATGTACGTTAACTTGTAACACCATTCTTCATCATATCGGGTTTTTTTCTTCATTACGAGAAAGCCGTTATCATTTTATCGTGCATGGCTTCTGGATTTTACAACTGTTCTAAGTTTACTGTGATTTCAATGAAGCGCTAGGTCAGAGCGATTGACAGTTAGCTGAAATATGGCGCTGCACTTTTTGACGGCCAGCTCGATGTAACTGGCAAATAAATATCAACTTGATATCATAATAGCGCATTAATGCATGACGCATACAAGAATTTGCATGCCGGTAACGTCATCCATTCGGTAGTCAAATATCAGTACCGATTGTTATTGAGCATTAGAAACAAACTTCTTTGAACAGGCCAATAATCGCTATAGTTTATTATGATCGTTAAACTAAATAAGTAAAAAATAAAAATAATTTTTGTTACAACTATTAATGCAAACTAATTTTTTTCCCTCGTGATCAGCATGATTAAAAAATACAAAGCTATCAACTTGCATTTCAAAATACCAATCAAGTTGAATTGAACGTTTTTAGAAGGCTCGTGTAAGTAAAGATTACGGTTTGAAAATCTGACATTTTTGAAATTATTTTTAAAAGTAACATTACAGAGTTAAAGTTGACAGTAAGTTTAACTTTAGCATTAATTTGGCATTAATTTTACTTTACATAAATTCACGACAACATTATGCAGAGCAAATAATCAAAATAAAACAATAGTCTGCACAAACTATACGCATCATATTGTTCAATTACAAAAGCAATTTTTTATGTAATAAGCGACACTCAATGCCTAAAGTATAGACTTTAACGGTTGCAGTAAAATATGACATAGTTTAAAACAAATGCAGTCAGCAAGATCATTGCTCGTTTTTTTAAAATTAGTTTGAAATCTACAGACTTCGCAGACGACCACTAACGAAGAGTGTCAACTGCATGCGAGTACTGACGCCAGCAACAAGCCAAGTGACCCCCTCAGCAAATCGGTGAGGGAAATATTGGTGAGATTGCATGGTCGCATGCATATTCGTCGAACACGTCTGTGTGGATCATACTACCGAAGTCGTAAGACGACGTGCCGCATGCTAGCGACATTCCTCGACCACGTCTGACGGAATGCGGTATGAAAGTCTTTTTGGTTAGTTCTTGGTAAAATATGAATAACGAACGTTATTATCATGCAGCATTTATAACAAATGGAATACATGTCATTTTATCTGTGCCCGAAGATCGGTTGTTTTGCATTGCAAGCGTGGCTGAAGCATTCTGTTTATGTATGCCTCTGGAATCTTTGTACAATAAAGCACTGCAAAAACGCCCATGTCTATTTGTCAGAATTCCTGTATAGGCTCTGCCAGTCTGCTCATAGTCTACATATCTATATAGTAGGTCATCTTACGTTATCTTAGTCCCACCCCACCCTTAGCCGACGCGTTCACTTGTTTCCATATTTTCATCTTGCAGCAAATGTTAGGCTACTATAGAGTTTCTTGTTTTATAAGCTGATGCAGAAAATGTAAGAAAGTATGACAGTTATTAGTAAACTGATTTTTACACAACATTTTAATAAATTTTTAAAGTAAAATGTAACAAATGCTAATCGTTATTGGTAGTTTTTTGGCGTTTTCATAGTTATTGGTATAACATGCTGCCAGTTATTGGCATAGTTTCCATTTCCAATACAGTTTAGGTCTATGCATTGTGTCTCAATGCTGCTGGCAGTAACATGTACTGGCATAGGCTCAATATTATCGTTATTAATAGCAATAATAGTACGGCAAAAAGTGATATAAAGCTAAATAGGATTCTGCTGCAAGGCAGATCAGGTCCCGCACTGATTAACTCTACTGTACATCACTGACATCAAAAAGCAGCACGTAGAGCACAGTGAGAAACAACAAAACAGATTTAGGCCTACATTGATGACTAAAAGAGGAAATAATAAGCCTATACGTATTTCATTATTTGAAGTACAATATGGCTACAAGGACAAATGTTAGTCTCTAATCACAGTGACAGAATTAGATGTATAAATGTTTTCGTCGCCAACTCAAAACTTTTTTCTTGCAAAGACTTTACAAGTTATCTTTTAGACCAAGTCAGTCTCGCCCACCATTTGCACATCAGATTTGGCGGGTTTTCCGTCGACATTGTTTGCTGTAGACCAGGGAATGCTGTACTTGCGTACTTAATAAGTTGCTTTACGACAGTCATGATGCGTTCGCGTCTGGAGGCATATGCCGCCATGTTGTCGTAAGTTCATTGAAGATCGACAAACACAATCATGCAATGCAATTGTCGCAGAACGCTGTGGCATTGCAAAATTTGAATAGGACGGCAATCGACGTTTAATAACGCAAAGCGAATAGCACGTGTTAACTCAGCTGAGAATTTGCGAACAGACGGAACGGTTATATGTCGAACACGTTGTGCAATACTATAGGCCCTATACAAAGTTTATACAATTAAGTATTAAATTAATTGTTATAACGCCTTACAGCAATCAACTAATGTGTAGTCTGCAAGATTTTACGTAAATTTATTTAACACAGACGTGGACTCTAGAGCTGTCATAACACGTTAAAGAATTAATGCGCGTTAAAAAAATAACGCACATACCTAAATTTATTAAATTTTGTGCAGCAGGAATTCCAATATTCCATTAAACTGTGGTTATTTGACGATCGAATAACATTCAAGTAATTAGAAATGGTTTTGTTGCTGTTCCCTCACTTCTGTCACGGTCCTGCGAGACAGCCACGACTTCGTAGGTTGTCATTTCAGTCATCCTGTCGATGTAGTCCACTACAATTTATCAGCAATATATCGGCAATGATGCGTTAATTAACGCGTTAATGCATACCTTAAAAATGAACGCCTAGACAGCACTAGTAAATTCAAATTTTTTTTCTAGCTAGAACTACAATAACGGACTTATGTGCATATTAGCACAGCGCACTAGAGATTTCTTTGAAATGGTAGTGCGCTATATAAATGTTCACTTATTATTATTATTATTATTATTATTATTATTATTAGGTCAAAAACTAGCAGCGATTAGAAACTTCAAAAATTCTACCTGGCCGGCGAATATAACGGATTTGACACGATTGCGACGTAGGCCTATATCGTCTGTAAAAGAAGTCCTGGATAAGCACCCGACCATATCTGTAAATTGTTATCAAAATCTGAATAACTGGTCCTTGAAACTCAAGTACTTTATGGTTGGTTAAGATAAATTTATCAATGTTTATAACTTCATATCTTGGCTGCACTACTTGAGTGCGCGGTTAGGACAGCCACGTCGAAATTTCACTCCGACGACGACGAGAAAAAAATGTCGCCAGTATTCAGCGGCATCGGGCAATAATTAGTGCAGTCAATACGCCTTCATATTATACAAACGGTTAGCATTATCTAGAGGAAAATGTGCAAACATCTCAGACGCTCTGAGACGTGACGTGGCAGCTAGTAGGGCAATGTGCAGTGCCAGTAATTGGCGCGGTTCGTTTGCTGTCGCTAAACACGCCTGTGAGCGATCGTTCGTCGGTTATGGGGTGTTTACACGATCCAGCAAACTTCCAGCAAATGTATTCAAAATACACGTGCTACTGCTGGACGTTTGCTGGACCGTGTAGGCCTAAACACCCTATTAGGCGGTTTTTAGGCCTACCATTCCATCATGCAGTGCAAACAACGTCACGTGCATCAGCGAACGATCTCATCGCATCGCAGACAGCATACACGAGATAATTCACTGTCATAACTGATGAGCATCAAAGTTGCAACGGGAGCAATTAGCTTGCATATGACGCGCGTGATAAAGCATCTATCTCTAATCGATCACTTATTCGTCTAAGGACCATAGAGAGTTCGAGCTTCAACAGAAACATTGTTGCAAGAAACCGCAGGGTGGAGTGAGATACAGTGTAGGAATAACGAGGTCTAACGCTTTTACGTTTGGTTTTTGGCAAACCATACTTACGGTTGTGCCTATGGCACAAAGTAGGCACAAGATTGTGTCTGTCTGTTTTCTGTCTGTTTTTGTGACGAATGTATTGTGGCTAAACAGTACGTAGTCGAGGGGCAGCGATGACAAGTTTTTACAAACTTTCATGTCGATATCTTCAGCGGTTTGGCCGCAATTTTAAACGCAAAGTTTCTGCCTGCATCCGTCAATTATGTGCGCCAAATTACCGCATTTTAGCATTTATTGTAGCTTTCGATTTCAGCGTCAACATAGCGTGTATGCAACTGTGGTCACCTCTGGGAAATCGCTTTCTCTCCCCGACCAAAAATCAGACGCTGGCCTTTGGACATAAGCGGTACGGTCGGCCCACCCTAGCGCGACAACTTGACTTTTTGTTGCTATTTTTAGGCCAACTCAGCCTTCCATCTTCGTCAGGTAAATCGAGTACCAGCCTGTCTTGTTGGACTGTGATCCGGTATACGATAGCTCGCTTCTTATGCCTAAAGAGCTATACGCTTTCGTTACGTGGCAGCACTGTTCTCGGCGGAGGTTTGAGAACCGTGGTCGCTACTAATGTTAGTTCTATCGCACACGGACGTCGTGTAAGTCAGACGACTGAGAGACAGTCCGGGAACGGCTGATGACTGAACGTGTCATAAATCATTTGTTGACGCATAGCAATGAGTGGGAGTCGCGACACTTCCCGGTAGCTACATATAGACGCGTTCTTCTAAATTACGTCGTTCACTCACTTCGCTTCTCACCATTAGCAACTAGCATGTCGTCGTATTACAGCGCCATGCCACCTGCCACGCACTCAGCTCAGGAAGTGCGCCTTCTCCGTTTCTCAGTCTACCGTCCGAGTATGTGGAACCAGATTCCCACCCCCACATCAAAAACCTGCATTCCTTCCCGGCTTTTCGCCAGGCTCTGAAGTGAAGAGCAGTCTTAAAACTCGCCTGTTTTAGTAATCTAGACACTGTAATGCACGGTCGTAATCATAAGCATAAGTGCTATAGCACTATGTCATCATAGACGTTCACAGAGCGCCGTAACATTTTGTGACAGTAGACTAATTATGCGAATGTAGCGATACATATTGCATTGTAGACCGTGTTGAAACGTACTTATTTCATGACTGCGATCGACGGCGAGTTATGCCTGAGAATGGCCACGTTTCGGTCGTCACGTTTGAGTAAAGCGAGATTAATGTCAGTAACTTATAACACTACAGACCATTGCAGTGAGAAACAGGCGACAAACGTAGGTCATGAAATAGGTGTCTGGCTTTTTCGCCCCTTTGCCGGTTCGCTCCTGGCTTGTTCGCTCTTTGGCTCTTTCGCCCCCTGGCTTGTTCGCCCTCTGGCTTGTTTGCCCCGTGGTTCATTAGCCCCCTCACCTTGGACGTTCTGCCCCCGTTAAATACCGATAATTTCACATTAAGGTTTAGACAGTTTACGCATGATGATGAAAATAAACGACTGTGTGAATGTTTTATGCTTTGCTTAATTCTGAAATAAAATTATTAGGCATACACATGTATTTTATTATACAGAGTTTTAGTACGCTTTCTCGCCTTAGAATGTTTGCAATAATGTCTGACGCTGTCTATAGATAGGCGTTCGTCAAGCGGTTATTAGGCCTAAACCCAAGTATACATGTAAGAATTCGTTTCAAGAGAAGCTTGACGTTAACTACACATAACTTAACTAGCTGTTTCTCACATAGCTTAACTACACATAAGCCGAGTTTTAAGCGTTCTATGTATAGGCTCTATAATAGTTGCGCCGCTGCAATGAAACCAAAGATTACTGACTTTGTGAGCTGTGATCAATTCAGTTTGACAAAACGTTAATTGAAGTAACTATTAATCAGTAACGTGACGCTATGCTTGTCTGTTGCCTTTCTGTAAATTGAAACACAAGCCTCAATAATGAATCACCGGTATATTCAACGGGGGCGAATCAGCCAGGGGGCGAACGAGCCAGGGGGCGAAAAGGCCAG
>Ga0209367_1006115_pt1 | contig 16687 bp, 5 predicted proteins | sample WorMetLIZISLAND2_FD_187412 | JGI IMG/M metagenome (GOLD analysis project Ga0209367, IMG submission 187412) | Marine gutless worms symbiont microbial communities from Max Planck institute for Marine Microbiology, Germany - Olavius geniculatus... ... | reverse complement strand
GTCTATCTCCAGCCATTTCGTCGCAACTTGTACGGGGGTACTGCTCCTTGATGCCCTCGTGCGCAGGTTTCCTTGAACTTAGAAAATCGAGACTTGAACCGTTGAAATCTATGTTCAATGCTGAAAATTTCATGTGCAGCTTGTCCATGTCTATCTCAACTGGTTTCGGCGCAATTCGCTCTTGCAATGTGTCTCGCAGCCTGAAATCGCCAAAAAATATAAAAACCCCCTATTTTGGCGTTCAAAGTCATTCAAGGTCATTAAATTGAACGCTAATCGAGAGCCAGTGTACGACTTCCTCTTAGTGATTAATAGTAACCTAAGCCCTATCTCGCACCGTTACTGAGATACAGCGATTTGTTGGCCAAAAATCGCAAATTCTGTCCACTCCCTCTCATTTAGCACCCTCGTTCTGGGTGACCCCCTTTGAATTTATGAAAAAGCTTTACGGTTCCTGAAACTAGAGTCTTCCAGGCAGCCGACGATGATCCTAGCTTGCACCGTTTTTGACTGATCCACCCGTGTGTCAGACAGACGGACAGACGGACGGATGGACAGACAGACAGAATTGCGATGGCTAAGACGCGCTGAACGCAGTAGCTGCTTTCGCACATAAAAACGTCTACAAAGCACAACATACATCATATACAAGATCACAATCTGGAGATGAAGACCAAAAGACCATAACCAAAAACTCAAAACCACATTGACACCAAGACCAACAATTCCAGCCCTCAACAAAACCTTAATTAAACTAAACAACAAAGTTGAATCATTTAGCAGTTTAGACAATAAGCTTCTTCAAGTTTAAAACTAGAAAAGGACATGCCAGCTCCAGGATCAGCTACAAACCAACACCAACAGACTTCTGTCCAAGACAAGAAAATGTAATTATACCTTGTGTTACCGTGTCAAAATGGCTCAATATTCCATCAGTCGTTCAAACACATTCAACATGGCATCCACATTTACTTGCACACAGAGAAATATGCACTGAGTGCTAGGTGCTAATTCAAGACAGCCTTGACACTGCAGTGACTATGAGCCGCAATATTGTTGCTTGGCCTATATGAGAGAGAAAATGTAGTATGTTCAATACAAAACAACTGGCAATGACTACTGGTAGCTCACTAAAAAGTAGACAAAAAACAGGCCAACTAGACAACTGCTCTTGTAAGTACCTTTGTTAGGAAAAAATGCTACGACACCCTTGACATAATTGGCCCAGAGTGGTTGGCCAGGCTGCAGATCAGCCTCAGATTTCGGCAGCTGAAATTCCACGGATCTCGGCTCAGCAATGTGATCTGCCATTGTGACAACTCTACATACTCCACTCTCTGTTGCTCTACCAACCAGCACTGTCACCAGCGGCAATGCCTGTCACAAAAAACAACAGTTGTCACAAAACATGGAGTTACAGGATTGAAAGGTGTTCTTTCACTAGGAATGTGCTCATCCCACTCAATAAGTTCATTTAAAACCAAAAGCACACTAACAAGGATCAGAATCGCTTGGAACTAGGCAGCATCATTGCAAGTTGTACATCAGTTTAGTTGCAACGTGCAAGTTCTGACTGGCATTATAATGCTAAAATCTCCCCTTCCTATAAGGTCATAAAAAGCAGTCCCCAGTGCTTCGGGCTGCACAAGCGTTCCTGCCAAAATGTCACCTCATTTCACCCAATGGCATTACTCTGGTGCATGAGAGTGACAACCAGAGAGGCAGACCATGCCGTAATAATACCTGTTGCAATGCCACCTAAAAAGACAAAACAGTGCAGCTGCTTGTAGTGCCTTGACAAAACAAATCACACGCCCGGGTCCCCACTCTGGCATGAAAAGTCATAGCATAATGCAATCTTCTTCACATTCACAATGTACGTGGCTTAGAACTATTCCATTACTGCAACTAAACAAAAGCCATGCTACACCAGTACACCACATTTCAAATGTAAAATTATTCATCAGTTTCAAATGCTAATCATAGACTTGTGGAAGTAATGTCGATGCTATCCTTGCAGAGCTCAGCATGGTATCTAAGGACGATATTTTGTCTACACCAGCGCATACCATAGGAAAGACAAATCCATCGTTGTAGTCGGTGTGTTCTCCAATGAGGTTGACTCTGCCAGGTGCACAACTGGCACAAGAAGGCATCTGCTTGAACGTGGTCTCAAAGTGTTGAACAGCCCGTGCCAATAGTTCATCCACTGACTCCATCTGCACCACTGAACACCAACCAACATGTAATATATCAAGACCAAGCAACAATTTGTATTAAAAGAAAATAAACTTCACAGACATTCAACACTGGACAACCAGAAACATGAGTAAGAAGTGATACAATGAGTACTCTAAAATTCAATGTATTCTTACAACTGTAAGAGCACACAACACTTGCAGATACCATCAGTACATTTCTACTTATTATATGACTTCCCACAGCAAATCAATAGCAACTGTAACAGCTGTAGCACTAGGTAATGAGAAAAAGTCAAATTCCCTCGTTAATAAATTTAAAAAACAACACCTGCAGTACAATTTTAACAGTGTTCTTTGACTATGCACACCCGAAAAAATTATTTTTAGTCCGAGCCGGACTGACGTCACATTTTATTTTCAGTCCGGGTCGAGGTGCTCCATAAATAGCGCTATTGAAGCAGCTGTGCCAGTCTATTGGTAGCATCCGCATCTGCTGCGCGAAAGGTCTCAGGTTCGAGTTCTCGTGCGTCCAAACTTTTTGCAACTTTTTTCTATTCACTGTCATAAAATTTTAACATTTTTTCCATAATAGTGTATTCGTATTCTGCAGCTTATTCAGTTTTAAGGCAATTTAGGTGAATGGTTTTGGTGCAATTTGCTCCGACGCTGTACTGAATAGCTTGTTTCCAATATGAATAATCATAGTGGAAAATGTATATATAGAACGTCTACGAACCATGCCTCGACACTGTAACGTACTTATATCAGTCATATTCAATATTATATTAGAATACAGCTCAAGTGAAAGTTGATTTTTTTGTAGAATGTATGACTTTTAACTTTCAACTTTTAACAGCTTGTGTGCAACATGTGGCGCCACGTTGCAAGTGGTTATTGGTTAAGGCAGTAAGGTGAGCCAGAAGAGACTACAATTTGTGTCTGTATTATTGTGTAGGGTTCAGTGATTACCATTAGGGTTAAAGATAGGGTTAGTGTTCAGGGTTAGGGGTTGGGGTTAGGTTGAGGGTTTGGGTTAAGGTTAGCATTTTAGAAAGATTATGTCAACAATAGTAGACACCATATATTACTGTGCAGTATAGCTTAGATATTAAGGTTGATGCAGTCAGCTGACAAAACTTGCCAAGCAGCTATCCAATGATAGTTCCTAGCTTAAGGAGCTGCTTGGCCAAACTTCCGATCCGTCGCCACGGATACGGCGGCGTTGGACACGGACGGCCTGGGCCGGTATTTGTGACCACTATTCGATGGTTGTAGATACTGTCTAAGTCTAGTGCCGTGGACTGATAACAAAAGTTGCCATCAGTCCAAGCCCGGACTGAAAATAAAATGTGCTGTCAGTCCGGCCCAGACTGAAAAAATGTCTACCATGCACACCCTTAAGTATGCATATCCTTAAAATTATGCATCAAGATTTCATACTCCTGTAATAAGGGCCATTAGGCCATGGCATAAACTAATGGACTCTGTTTTTTTGTCATTCATTATGAATGCTCTCAGAGTACGCAATGAGTTGAGAAAAATTACTGAGCTATAAATAACTAAACATGCACATAATTGTATCGTGACACCAGTACACTGTTACACTTATCATGTGACTTATGCACTGCTGCCACTGCAGTACACGTCCAGATCCTGGAAATTCATACTGTTCAGTTTCAACGTAATCATTACATGGAATTCGACCGACCAGCAGGGAAAAAGACAGTGACAGCGAGCGTCAGATTCTAGATCGATGCTATAAATATGTTACAAATAAAACGTCAAAAATAGACAGATAATTACCTAATAATATCCAGCAAGCAGAAAATTACGAACTACAATCGCATTTAAGCAAATACAAAAACGGAAATAACAATGAAAACATCAGTGAAAAAATGCGACTTTTTTAAAGAATTTAAAATAAGTAAGTATGAAGTAGACAATCGCCTGCACTTCCCGTTGGAATTTACTATACTAGTACTCTATAGTACGACTACGATAAATGCTTGGGCCGCTAAACCTACTAGTTAGCTTCGCACCATGCAAATATAATCTGTAACAAAGGCGTACTAGGCCTACGTTGCTTAGCGCCTGTTTCCTGGCAGAGCACATTTTATCGACTGCAGCAGCAGCAGCAGCAGCTACTCGTCCGGCTACTGCTGCTGCAGTCGCTGCTGTATGATCATCACAATGTGTAGGCAGTTAGCGTGCATTCGGTGCGATTGATGTGGCTGATTTGTGCAGCGAAATCGTCGCAGATTAGTTTTTAATTGTGTAATCAGTCCAAGATTTAGCTAGGTTGCATTACAGAACGTCGTAAGACGAGTGGCCAGTTGGATTTCGTTCGTTAATCTCTGCAGCTGCTGTCAGTACACCCAGACCAATACAGTGTGCGGCTGATGAATAGGCTTACCATGGGCCTGTGTTTTGTTGTTCCTGGCTGCCCGGCACTCAGCAGGTAATGAGTTTGCTTGCTCTAGCACTATATACCATGTTGTTTGACTGTTGTGCTGACCCAGCGTATGTCTTTTTTAATAGTTCATTTTCTGTCCCTGTACACTGTATAGGCTATAATGAGTAATGCCTAGTTCACATCATGAGCTGGCTGGCTAGAGGAGCTGGCTCGTAGAGCCAGCTTTATGGATGTTTGCAGAACTACGACTTACTACGTCAACAAGCATTCATCAAGCATTTATTAAACACACATCAAGCACTCGTCAAGTCAGCTTGATATGCGCTTGGTGAATGAATGGTGAATGCTCGACGAGCGCTCATGCTCGTCGAGATCGAACTGCAAGGCTCGTCGAGCCAGCTTCAAGTGTAAATGGGGGTATATAAATGAAACGGCGAATCGTATTATAGCCTGCTGCAATACGAGTAACAGTTAAGAACATTACTGTAGGCCCTACTGTGAGCCTGTATACAAGTAAGAAAAAAGCATTAACTTATACAAGTCCCTGGAGCTAGTTTTCTCTACTATGTGCTTAGGCCAACTCAGCCTCCTACCCTCCGTGGGATGGGAAACGAGTAGTAGCTTACGGGCTACGGTGTGAAGGCGTAGCGTGGCTGATTGGGGAACTCCATGTGAGGCGCCGCAGGCGCCGACAAAGAAGCCCGTAGGCGTCGAGGGGGTGAGAAATGGGGAGGGGCTTTTCCCCTCCCCAGCCGATTAAGGAGCCTAAGAGAACGTCGTGAGCGCCCCCAACGGGCACATGGGGTCCGAGTCGGAACAGTGTCTTACAGAAATACAGAATTCTAATCTTAAACTTTCCACTTAATTTCCGAAACAACTTTTTCGTTTATTTTTTTTCTTAGAGCATTTGTTCCTAGGTTTATATGGCGTAGACGCCCTTAAATTTAAGCCTATAAAAGTTTTGTTGATTTCAACTCGAACGTGACGTGATAACGGCGTCATACGAGTATCACGTACCCTCTTAAGTCGTAACGGTTTTAAACCTGCCATATCTTTGTTATTTTCGAACACGCCTAAAACAGCAAAGAGGTATTTTTCGACACATTTTTCGTGCCGAAATATGTGGAGGCTGGGCACCCTCCCAGAGCAACTGTTTAGCGCTTGCACGTGGCTGCGTTCGCCGTTACTGATAATGGCTTCCGTTGTCTGCAATGATGCGGGCCTCAGAGTAGGTATCAGCATTCGGCATCAATGCAGGAGTGGCTGGCTGGCTGGACGGACCATTAGCAATAGCAGGCGGTGGCGGCAGACTTGGTGGTCAGTAGCGGAGCAAGGCAAGCTGTTCGGTCGTGTCGTCGCCGCCGCTGCTGCTGCTGTTGCTGCTGCTGTTCAGAAATGTGCGGATCCTGAAATTCTCAAGTCCGCGCCAGTCCGCAGATTTTGACCAAGGATCCGCTGTCAGTTTGCGTCCGCACTGAATAGGCCTAGGCCTCTAGTCATTAGTACGTAAGGTAATTTACCGGTTCCGGTGCTACCGTGCTACGCACATCTCAACACGCGTCACTTCTTTTTTTTAACTTATATTTGAAAAAATGCACTCGTCATGGAACAAGATCCACGTCGGTCCGCGTCCGCAATAAAATCCTGCGGATCTGCGTCCGCGGACTGATGCGTCCGCAGTCCGCACATCGCTGCTGCTGCTGCTGCTGTCGCTGTATTGATCGCAATGCTGCGTTCAGTCGGTCAGTCAGTGGGTCAGTCAGTGTCTGAATCCGTGTCTGCATGCTGATCAGTCACCTCATCTCACCCGCAGGGCCGAATGTAAACCTGCATGATTGGGCCCCGCGTTCGATAAAAATGTGGGGCTCGCACATAAATTTTGTCATATTAAGAAGCCCAGCTGTCGTTAGGATAGGCGATCGTACGGGTTGTCAGTGACCCTGAAGGTCATCCAAAATCGATGATTTTTATCTCGTATGCCATTTCCTATTAGTGATTAATAGTAACATTGGCTATATCTCTCACCGTTTCGAGATACGGCCGTTTATAGCTTGAAACTTTCCAGTGAAAACTGCGGCCAAACCGCTGCAGATGAAAACATGATTACTATTGACAGCCTATAGGAAGTCGCCAGCGCCCTATCGGATGGTACCATCGCCGACCCCCACAACTTACCGTTTAGCCGCAATACATCTGTGACAGACGACGAGGATGGACGGACAGACATACAGACAGACACCCCTTTTGTGGGACTTCTGTTTGGCCGAACATGCTGAACATGCCTAAGTCCGCCTCTGCAGTCAGCCGGCTGTCTGTCCCGTCATCGATCAGTCCAGTGACTCGCACTGTACGACTGGTCATCAGCTGGCGGCTATAGCAATGTGCTCAGTCGCCGGCTAGCTGGCTATCCGTGTTTGCTGGTCAGCGGCCGAGCTGCAGCTTGCCGTTATCGAAAGTCCTGTTCCGATGACTATGTCCGGTACACTCACTCGGTCGTTAAGCGTAGTTTACATCCAAAGCAAGTTAAGCAACGCACGCAACGTACGCAACGCAGCGAACGAAGTTGACGCAAAAACAGCTTCTATCCGTTGCGTCAGCTGCGTTTATCGCGTTTTTTGCGTACTTCATTGCGTTAGTTGCGTATGTTACATGCGTTACGTTGGATGGAAATTACGCTTAAGACCCAGAGAAGTTCTAAAATTCAGAAGTTCTAAAATTTTAGAAAATTCTAAAATCTAGAAGTTCTAAAGTCTGTGTTTAGGCTTATACCGACTGCTGTAGACTATGACGTTGTCGTTGTCGCCGACGTGCAATTACTGATTTAGTGATTCGAGTATCAGACTCGTAACTTTCACGTCGCGGTTCGAATCTCACTGCGGGTTATTTGCAAGCAGCCATGAGCAATTTACCAACCTACTGCGTGCTGAGGTCAACTCAGTCTCCTACCCTCTGCGTAGTAGCTTACGGGCTACGGGTTGAACTTGGTAAAGGCGTAATGTGGCTGATTAGAAACTAATTGTTCGCGCCAGCATGCATAGTCCGCCGCTGTATCATTAGCGCAAGCCAATCAGCTGCCACTTCCGATATTGTAAACCGCTTCTGACTCATTTATACCCCGTTTACACGATCGAGCAAACATCGAGCTGGCTCGTCCAGCTAACATATAGCCAGTTCGTCGAGCAAGCTTGATCGTGTAAACGGGGTATTAAGCAGCGCTACGGCAACTACTTAGCATTTACCTTTACCTCTGCTTATAGACATGCATCACAGTCAGATCCAGCTTACAGTTTTTTATTGACAAAAACCCGCTAGATATTATATCGTTTCGTAACAACGAATACTACAAAAATGATGTGTCTATTATTACTGTCTGAAAATCTTCCTTAAACCGTAATCAACACCAAGCTGTAACTGTAATATATTTCGAGTTTTCAGACTGAGATAACGAACAATGTAGAGGAGCATTTATATAAATTTAAAAGCGAGCTCTAAAAGATGCATCATTCGTGCAATAGAGTCTGCATAGTCGTTGATGGGCATTCAAGGTCGCTGATTTTGGCACCAATCGAAAGCGCGTAGGCATAGTAGCGCATAATGTAGTTTCTACGATGAAACAGCAAACAGTAGCGCGTGGTGAATTAGCAAAGTGGGGAGCAAGAACTTAAATGCGATTTTCCGACGGACATCTGCAAATATCTGACATATGAGATATATGCGCTGACTACTCAGAATTTCAATTTTGTCTCATTCCCCCCCAAATTTGCAATTTTTAGCCACAAATTTTATATTTTTGAAACAGAATTTTTTGACGTGTTGAATTTTAGGGGTGGAAGAATTGCCACGACGCCACTGGCGTCGTCAAAGAGAGAGGCACAGAGAGCACCTGCCTTAATCCTTTCCTTAACCAGCTAACTTAGTTGCTAAAAATTGTGCCAAAAATGCACCGAAACACTTTATTTTAGCAGAAAAAAATATAACATGTGTTTGAGAAGGGGCACCTCACCACTTAAGTGCTCCCCATACATCTAAATTCTTGCTACTCTGCTGACTGGAGATCTCAAGTGCACGGGTGTTGTATATGTCTTTGTAGAGCTGGGTCGATGATGGCAGCGACTGACTGATGACCAATCACCTGCCAGCAGTCAGAGCTCCTGCTGACATGCCCCCACGTCACGTGACACCGCAGCGCCCATGACGACCGTTGCCAATGACGACCAGGTTGCTACTGACGACGCGGTAGATATGGAGACGAGCATGACGACGACTGCCGATGTCCAAGTGCACGAACCTAAACAGCGAGATGGCGCCACCGGCTTAAAGCATGTCAGGTTCGACTAATTACCACAACAAATTCTGTTGCTTTTGTCGCTGTAATAGCTGGACGTTTTTTGCTAGCGTAGTCCAGTGATGTATTCCTCGAGATCAAGGTCCCTCAAAGGCAAAAATAGTGTTGGTTTTGGTCATAAAAAAAGTCTTTGTTTACATCACTGATATATAGTCCTGTTGAACAAAGATGCTGCCATCTCGTGTGGTTTCGTGCTATGCGGCCGTCCAGCTAGGCTATAGGCCTACCTACTGCACTGCGCCTGGTGGGCAGTGAACCAGACCCAGACCTCCGACAGTTGGTGACACCGGTCGTCAGCAAACACAAGGCGCACGTCATTCTTTGGAGGTTTTTTTGTGTCCCGTGACCTTGACCTTTGATTTTCTGAACTGAAAATTGGCGCACCACGGTTATTCGCGTCTCGGGGAGCGTCTGTATCAATTGTCCTTTTTCTAGGTCTGAGTTTTTTTTCTGTTTTTGAAGTAAGAGCCCGCACGACAGACAGACGGACGGGCGGACGGACGAACTGACAGATGGTCGCCAAGACCCGCAACACAACTAATGCCCAAAACTTTCGTGGACGGCGTGATGTGCCATTTCCAGTTTAAGGTGAAAGGTTAATACCGTCGGTTTTGCCACTGTAATGTCGTTAATTTTCTCAGCGTTTCTCATTAGCATGGCTTGATCTATGCAATTCTCTGTGTAGGCCTACCAAAAGCCTAAAATGTTCTGTTGGATAAAGCGCAGTGTCGGTGAAAGAATCTTGCAAGTATGTGAACATTTGATGCAACAACCAGAAAAGCTCGTGAGCTTGTTTATTCTTATGCGCCGGTTCACGGTGACAGCGATTTGGCTTAGATGGTAAGATCGTTGCTCGCATCAACAAAGTGAGTTAATCAACGTCAGGCCTGGTTAGTACTTAGAAGGGTGACCGTCGGCAGACGGATATACCATCTTTGTAATATCCAGCCACCTGGGTCAACTCAGCCTGGCTATCCCTCCATAAGTAAATGCATTAAGTACCAGCGAAAGCTGAAACGTAAACAGGCACACCGTGCAATGCAACTGGTGTCTGGCTGAGGGACAAGGAAACGGAGATCAGAGCCGCCCTGTTGACTTCGTGGCTTTTAGGGCCGGTCTTATAGGGTGTTTACACGATCCAGCAAACGTCCAGCGTTGCGGTTGCTGGACGTTTGCTGGACGTTTGCTGGATCGTGTAAACACCTCATTATAGACAATCAGCGGCTCTGTTCCAACTGCACATTTGAGTCAACTTCCCCTTTCATTCTTTAAAATTTCCCCCTTTTTTCTCTTTTAGTCCTCACGGCGTGAAACGTGAAGCGTCTTCGTCAATGAAAAGCAGCTAGCAGTGGCATAGCCAAAAATGTGAATTGGGGGCTCGACCCCTTTCCCTCTATTTCCTTCACCCATCCTCTTCTTTCCTCTTTTTCGCCGCCCGGTCCCGGCGTTAGCTTTACTTCAGGTTTCCGTTTACGTCGGTTGTCACAGGTTATCTAAGCGGGTGGATGATTTCGACGAGATGTTGACGAGCGCTGACGAGAGCGAGCTGGACGCGCTGCAGTGGTGGGGCGGCGGCAAGGTCGTGGACAAAGACGCAAGGTCCAACTCCAACGCGCTCGACGACGACGACGACGACGACGACGACGAAGTCGACGACGCCGTTGAGTGGAGCAAGGACTTTGACCGTGACTCTGCGGCCAGTCCGACTTCACCCAGGAGTCATAATTCGTCGCGCATTCGTTGCATCCTCGTCGCTCTGCTTGTACTACTTGTCATTGCTGGCGTCTGCGCCGCCACACTGCTGCTGCACCAGCGCATGCAAGGTGATGATGATCTTTGATTAACCAGAAATCTGGAATGAGCTCACGAGACACGAGACATCACCGGTTAAAAGTAATTTCGGCGCAATATACTCTTGACATATGCGTCACAGCGTGAAATCGAGACAGCTCACTAATAATCTGCAGTTTTTTGTATTTCAAGGTCGTTCAACGTCATCGATGTTGTTACCCCGGAAAGCTCGTCAGCACTGCTTGTTATGAAAAGCAGCAAGTCTGTGTCTATGTGCAACAGTTTTCACGCTATATAGATTATTCGATATACACGGTGCTTCGTAAAAGGCGCTCTTTTTCTTTCTTTCATAATTCACTCAAACAATGATCAATTTACATAAAATTTTTATCAGATGTAGCTGAAGAAATGCGAATTTAAAATATTGAAACAAAATGTAAATGTTAATTAAACATTCTTTGCTAGTCACGATATAATGCTGACGTCATAGCGTGCCGCGGCCCGCGAGTATAACTGGCCTGTTGCAATCGGTGTTGACAGTAGCTGAATAGCTGCCTTTCGTCGATGGTGAACTTTATTTGGTTCACTGATGACAAACTGTTGAAGTTTTACCATGGCAGCCACAAAAAATGACTAAAACGATCACCTTCACACACTTGCGAGGATAGCTTGACTTTTACAGCTTTCAGCAAGACAGTGCACCAGCACATATTGCTTGCGAGATGGTTGAGTTTTTGGATTGCAACATACATGATTTTATGCCCCCCATGTTGCTTAGTGCTGATACGATGAACATTTTTCATCAGCGAACAAGATAAAGTTCGCCATCGAAGCAGGGTAACAACTGATAGCACCAGTTAGGACAGGCAAGCTTGTAGTCATGGCAGATTATGACGTAAGCATTACATCACGACTAGCAAAGAATATTTAACTAACGGCTATATTTTGTCAATATTTTTTGAATTAGTATTTTATTAGCTACATCTGTTAAAAGTTTGGTGTGAACTGATCATCATTTGAGTGAATTATGAAAAAAAATAAAAGGGCGTTTTTTATGAAACATCGTGTAGTAGCAGATATTGCATCAAGAGTGTTGCCGCCAACTGACAAATAAAGATGACTGAACAGCAATCTGAAATCGCGAAAAATTTTCTAAAACCTGTTATTTTTTTGGGGGGGAGGTTGAGGTCATTTAAGGTTATCGATTTTGGTAACACCAAAATGCTCGTCAGCAGTGTCGGTTATTATAGACAGCAATTCTGTGTCTATCTGCAACCGCTCGTGTGCTAGATGAGTTAATAGAGGTAAAGTAACGATTTCGTAGAGAGGGTACAGACAGACGGACAGAATTGCGATAGCTAATACGCGCCCATACTACGTGCTGTCGCGCGTAAAAGCTAGAGCAGCCAATGCGGAATTTGACGGCCAATCACGCGGTTAAATTAATCTTGAAAAATTCTTGACGATTAATCTAAAATGCTAATCTTTAAATAAATTACCGACAAAAGTCGATCACGTCACTGAGAACGCATTATAAATTTATCCTTATCTCACTAAACTGTGCCGGTGTTAATTTCCCTGTCAAAAATCGTGATTTTCATGGTCAGTATTTTACGCGGTAGTGTGATTGCATGATTAAGGTGCGACGGGTACGTTGTACACTAGTCAATTCGGAGTAGTGTCAGAATTAAGCAGCATCGAAAATTTTTAAAATCTGGCAACTGGTTACGGAGAAATTGCACATTGTCTGCTGGGGTATTTTATTTGAGCCACCTTGTAGTCTGATGCAGTCATCGCTCGCACGTTGTTTTTATTCTTCCACTTAGGAATACTGTCATTGAAACGCCCGGACTTAAACATGTTTGGCTGAAAATGAATGAATGAAACATCTTTGTTATGTATTTTGCAGTCAATTGCAGTCAATAGCTAAATTATTATAAAATAGATAAAATATGTAAGTGAGAAGGCGCTCGTAAGAGTGCATATCTCCGCCAAGTGAATGACATGTGGAGATGATGATGAATCACCGTGTACACACACACACAGAACGACGGACAGAACGACCAATCTCTTAATCTTTTCTAATGTTCACTACTTTCGCCTTGGCGGAAATAAAAATAAGAAAAACCGTCTACCTAAAATTTACCAAACAGTACGGTAAAAAGATTTCGTGTAACGAACTGTTCTTGTCTTTCGAAGTTCATATGTACGAGATCGGCGCAGACCTTTAGTCAGGGATCGCGTTTTAATGGCAAAAAATGTATAAGACAGCTGCTTGGTTCTGTAAACTGATCGAAAAAAAATGTTTTGTCAATTGTTCGCAACGATCGTTTAGTGTTATCAGTCCAAGTGTAGGACAGTAACTGACGTCACCGAGAATACAACAGAGTGCACGGTTTTTACGCGCTACAGCTATGCTGTAGGCGTCTCTGGCGCGGTTGTCGTCTGTTATTTGTCGTCTGTCTGTCTGTCGTTCGTCTGTTACGGATGTACTGTGGCTAAATGGTAGGTAGTAGGGGGAAACTTTTTGCACAAATAATTAGTGCATGTCGAGGCTCTCTGTGTGCAAAATTTCAGCGGTCTAGTGCAAGAAAAACATTTTCAAAATTAGGGTTGAATGTGCGCTTTTCAACAGAAAACTGGCCATACCTCGGAAACGGTAAGGACTATCAATCACTAATATGAGATGAAAATCATCGACCTTGGGTAACCTTAGAGGTCAGTACTGCAACAGGAACTGTAGGCTTATAGGCTGTAGCGCGTCTTCCTTAGCGACAGCTGGGTATTTTTTGGTGGTGGTTTGGTGATTGTTGCAGTCGGGCCGGTGTACGAATTTGACTTTGCGCATTACTACGGCGATCACATGGTGCTTCAGCGAGCACCAAGCCGAGCGGTCGTCTGGGGCTACGGTCCTCTGATAGGCGTCAACACTTCAGTCAGCGTCACCGTTGACAACAACTCAACGCGTCGCCTAGTCTACCACACCACCGTCAGATACACAGGTCATTGCGCCGCTATTTTTAGCCGACCGTACTCAAGTAACGGTCGAGTTTATGGTCGTCTTCTGTCACAATGTATTGTGGCTAAACTGTGAGAGATTGGGCTTAGGTTTCTGTTGCAATGATCACTAGTAGGCAGTCGCATATTGGCTTTCAGATGACATAAAAATCATTGACATTGGATAACCTTGAAGGTTCATAACGCAAATCGTGCGGTATTGTGGCTAAACGGTAAGTGGTAGGGAGTCGGCAAACTCGGCGATGGTACCATCTGCTAAGGCGCTGGCGATTTTCTATAGGCTCTCAGTAGTAATCATGGCTCAATCTGCAGCGGTTTGGCTGCAGTTTTTTAATGGAATGTTTCAAGTTATAAAGGGCTGTATCTCGAAAACGGTGAGATATATGGCCAAGGTTACTATTAATCACTAATAGGAAATCGTATACGCTCTTTTAGATGAGATAGAAATCATCGACCTTGGATGACCTTGAAAGTCGCTGACAACCAGTACGGTCGGCTATTCTAGCGACGGATGGGCTTTTTGTCATGTTTTGCTATTTCGTGTTTTGTGGTGGCTCAGACACGCAGTAACACCCTTGGTCGCATCAATTACTGAAGTTACTGGACGTTGAACCGGGTGAGTATTAAGATGGGTGACCGTTTGCGGACATACCGTCTTCGTATTCAACCAAGCCACCCAAGCCAACTCAGCCTGGCCATCCCTCGATGAATGGGCAAAATGAGCACTGGCGGTGGTTACGCCCATCGCTAGGGAAGAAACGCTGAGTTATGCGTAACAGTAGGACCTGTTACCAGAACTGTTGGCATACTGACTCAGTCGGTTAAAGACGCCGTAAAGCCTGCCGGCCATCTGGCTGACTTGGGCTGTATGCTAGCTTATACCCCGTTTACACGATAAAGCAAAAATGAAGGTAACATAAAGCAGCTTAAAGCACACGTCGTGCACGTGTATATTGAATACGTTTGCTTCATCTTTGCTTTATGTTTGCTTCATTGTGTAAATGGGGTATTGGTTGGGTCTAACCCTCGTCGGCTCAAAGCGCCGTAAAGGATGTGACCTCCCACGCAGTGGACATAGCTGTCTATGCGAAATCTGTTTCTTCTATTTCATGTCCTGCAATTTTAACATTAAGTGGGAGATGAGCCCCCCGCCTACGCCCCAGTTAGGGCATGGCTCCCTTTACCTTTTTTTAATTTTAACAATCCGTCATTTTCAGTCAACTCCCCTTTCTCTAGGTTTTAGCTGTACTGCACTTACAGCGTTGGGCATTAGCCAAGAGGTTGAACAAATTAGCGCTAACGCTTTTTATTCAACGATTTAAAACGTTTTTTATTCTTCTCACGTTTTTACCTGTTTAACGTTTTTTGGAACGTTTTTTCATCAACTGTATCCGACGTAACAGTGTGTGAAACCGCATGGCAGGTGATGCTCCGTAGCTTTAAGATGGATTACCGTTAGTAGCTATAAACGACGTTTAATCTCGCGGTGTTTGTGTGGTGTGGTGTACAGCTGCGGGTCGGGTGTGGAAAGTATCTCTGGACCCAGTGTCTGATGTGCGCCCGTACACAATCACTGCCACGCTGGACGCGTCGCCGTCTCACGTCCTACATCTACGAGACGTGATGTTTGGTGACGTCTGGCTGTGTGTAGGCCAGAACAGACTTCATCATTATGTCGACAAGGTCTGTCTCGTCTTTTTAGCCGATCGTACTTAAGTAACGGTCGAGTTTATGGTACGATTGTAGTCCTTCCGTCTGTCGTCGTCCGTTTGTCTGTCGCGGATGTATTGTGGCTAAACGATGAGAGATAAGGCCAAGGTTACTGCTAATTACTTACTTAGACTGAGACCTAGTTCCTCCAGTTCCATGCGGAACATTGGTCGACGATTCGTCTGCAGTTGACACGATCGCTGGCAGCAGTCGTATTGTCGCTCCAGTCTATGCTCATCACCTCCAGATTTTCTTTTAGTGTGTCTTGCCATGTCCTCGTGGGTTTCTAGTGTTTCTCTTGCCATCTACAGGTCTTCATTTTATGGCCAGGCTAGCTAGCCTCGTTGGCGAAAGTCGCAGGATGTGGCCGATGAAACGTCTTCTTCTTGTTGCTACTCTGTCGTGCAATGCCGTTTCTCCAGAGCGTGTCATTACTTCATCGTTCGTGATGTGATCACGCCATGAAATCCCCAAGATCCTCCTAAGGCAACGACAGTGAAACACATCAATCATCTTGGTGGCTTTTGCTGTTGTCTTCTACGTTTCACAGGCATAAGTTGCTGTTGGAACTACGATGGAAGAATATAGCCATAATAATTTGATCTTGCTGATTGCTCCACACTTCCAGATTGGCTGTAGACGTTGGAAAGCAGACGAGGCTTTACCTATCATTGTCCGAATCGTCTACATCTCCATATTCGGCCATATAATTTGATTAATTTCCGAGATATTTGAATTTGTGCACATTTTCTATGTTATGGTTGTCGAAAGTGATTGGTAGCATAACATGTTGTTTTCCTACTGTCATCGTTTTCGTCTTGCCATCGCTAACTCGTAGCCCGACTTTTTTAACGAGCCCATGGAGTTTATTTGTCATCACAGGCTGAACGGTAGTTCAAGCCCTGTGTTAACGGCGACTTCTCTTTCTTATGGGAAAGCCAAAAATTCGACCCCCCACAGAATCAAAACCCTTGATCTGATTCAGATAAAATTTGGCACGGTTGATTACGTCGGCGAAGGGACCCGTCATGCAAAATTTCATGTAAATCCCTCCAAGGGGGGCTTCCCGGCAAATGGGTGAAATATACGCAAAAATTTTTGTAGCCATATATCTTTTTTCAGAAACTCACCTACAGCTCAGACCCTTCGGCGGATTTTTGCGCGCTATGGCTCAAACGACGCGGTCTCGCGCAAGGATGTGCCTTTTGG
>Ga0209367_1006114_pt1 | contig 16690 bp, 15 predicted proteins | sample WorMetLIZISLAND2_FD_187412 | JGI IMG/M metagenome (GOLD analysis project Ga0209367, IMG submission 187412) | Marine gutless worms symbiont microbial communities from Max Planck institute for Marine Microbiology, Germany - Olavius geniculatus... ... | reverse complement strand
GGGGAAGGGGACAATTGTCGTATCCCCCTCACTGGCTTTGGGTACAAATCTCACCCTGTTCGTACTAACGGTTGAACGTGAAATATATATCACATTACGGTTCGACGTTAGTAGAGAGTAGAATGATCGTTCTGGTGCAGCATTTTTATAACGGAGGGGGTTGTATTGTCAACGACGCGTCCGCCGCCACTGTCAATACAGTGTGAAGGGTTTTGTGCACACCGGTAGTTTGTTTTGCTGTGTATTTTTTGCAATGGTGGGTTTTCATGAGGTGTGTTTTCAATCAAGAGGGGTTATTTACCCGTCCATTTTAGAGCCTGTTTTTACAACGCAAGGCTTTTAACACCTTTACTCGCCACTGGCACTACAGTGCGATGAGTTTTGCTTGCAGCGATAGTTTTTCGGTTTTGACGCGTACTATTTACAATGATATTTTATTATCAGGTGCGTTTTTAATCAAAAAAAATTTTTGCACGTGTAACGCGCGGTCTGTTGTAAACACATTCCAGCGTCTACACCCCTAGCCGCCGCCGCTGATGTTACTGCTGACCTCAGCACCTTCGCACGCTCTAGCTTTGTTGTAAGACTACCGCCTACAGATCGGCTACGTCATGACAATGGAATGCCGCCAGTCAATAGGTCTACAGATCCCTCACGCAATAGCATTCTTTAGTACAATAGGCATGACACGCAATTAGAGATCTAAATAGGTTTTTAAGGATAAAAGTATTTTTTATGCTTTTGTTGTGTTTTATTTTTACCACGACGATTTCGATAATTTAAATGCTATTGATGATGATGTTAATGATGATGATGATAATGATGATGATGATTATTATTATTATTATTTTTTTTTTTAACCTTCGGTACTCCGTTCCGGAGGGGGCCTAAAAATTAACTACGAAATACAATTATTATTATTATTATTATTATGCACATATTAAATGGCCATGCATGCAATGCGTTTTTTCCAACTGCATAGTTAATATCAGTAACAACGTTGTGTAAGACGTTTAACATTTATTAACTCAAACATACATAGATAGTTGTAATTGCATGCAATACAAGTTAGTCAGTTAGTTACTACTCAAAAAGCAAATACAACATCATAATATAGTTTTGAAAGCACAAATGACAAACAGTATAACATTAGTGTGGTTAGCAATAAGCTAAGAAATTGTTGTATTCCTGGATTAATTAGCTTAATTATTGTTTAACTGTTTATTATTTTAATTGTTTTAACTCGGGATCGACCCAACTATTTAACACATAAGAGAATGTAAAATTTTTTACTGTTTAATATTACTTCCGTACACAATATCGCACTGTACCGCACACACCGTCGCACCCTAGCAAAGCACCTTATTTTATACCCTAAAAAAGGGGCGGTCGCTCGGTCGTCGTCGCTGTTAATCAGTAAGACCTACCAATGACAACTCTTGTCGCAGCGACGACGACGTCGCCGCGATCATACGGTTAGCCAGCCAGCTTTCATATTCCTACACTACACCTTCTCGCCTTTTGTAAAAGTTTGATACTCTATCTAAACTTATTACATTACAAAAGCCAAAAAAAATAAATTTAGATTTCCAAAATTCCCAGGAGTTTGTAATAAGTCTATGCAATACCATTCCGCACGAACAATTAACGATAACGTCATACATGCACACAATAATCAGAATATCATTGACAAGCAACAATTAATCTATTCATTGCTTTGCTACCGTTAACAATGTGGTCGAGAATTTTCCCATGGCCATAACTAAGTTGCAACCCCTATCATGGGTTATTATGTGATTCTTAGGGTAACCCATAAAATAAATATCCAGCATATGAGTGTGTATTCTGACAATTCTTTATGATGCCTTGTATAATTCTGGCTTTGTTCTCGCTAATTGACCCCTACTTTTTTCTCCCCATGTTGCAAACATAGTTCCCATCCATATGACGTGTATGGGATGGGTAACCGACCATGGGATAAATGCGGGGTCAAATCATAATCGTGCAAGTAAAGCATAAGGAGAATCGAGGAACAAATGACATTACATGGCGTACATATGCTACATCATGGCTTGAAAATGTTGTCCATAGAACCCCCAATATAGAGTACGAAAGCATTTTCAGGTATTAAATTAAAGATACACTAGGGGGTTTGTTAGAACAATCATCAGCTTTCATAGACATGTACAATACAGCCACGGTTACGATCAAAAACAACAAAAAATATCGACTGTTGTTAATTACCATGAATAGAACGAATGATCTTCAACATCACAATACATGTTTGACAAGGTAACAAGATCTGATGAATATACTGTCAAATGACAAAAGAATAAATTTTGTTTTAAAGTATATATAATATTTTTACTTTTTGTAATGTAATTAAAACTGGCCAACCTGTAGTAAATCGCATAACATAATAAACAATAGTTTATAAGCACGTATACAATACAACAACTGCTAGTTTGCGATGGTGCCGAGACAAAATCGATAAAACAACATTTATAATTATATCTCATCAAAGCCCATCAAATAAAAAAAAACGATCAGCATAGTGATAAAATGTCAGGGTGATAAAAATGTTCGTAAGGCTGTAATATAATCATATAATAAAATACAGACCTAAGCTAAGCGATTCATTAGCAATAATAATAGTGTGAACGAAATAAATTAGTCATGCGCCAATGCATGACAATTATTACTAAATATTAATCTTAACAATACTTAACGATGTCATTAGTTATAATTTAAAATACACACGATGCACTAATAAAGTCCACAACTGTCTATAATTCTAACAGGAGTAAGTTCTATCTGATTATGGTACAATGTCAACTCACTCGCTAGGTGACAGCATCAACACCGAAACAGTCACAACATCGATACGCGCCGCCTACATGTAAACTGTCTGGTCAACCGTGTCAGGAATTAATCTTAAATCGGTAGTCCAATTAAACATTTGTACAAATTTAAATGTTTGGCACATCATTAAGCACGCAACGCTAAATCGATAGCTAAAATTATTGCCCAACATGCCCCATAAAAGTTGGATAGCAGCTAGCACGCGTCTAAAAGGTGTGTCTATTAACGCGTTCCATAGCCCCGAAAATTATTCCCCATAAGGACAATTTTTGCGCTCTAAACGTAATATATAATACCTACACAAAATACCAAAGTGCCTAATTAACACGAAAAAAAAACTTCTAAAAAAATTGTTTCACATTCCTTAAAATGTCTAAAATGTCTAAGTTGTTATCATCCCCCAAAGAAAAATTTTAAGAAAAACAATGCTGTCATGCAATGCTATAGTTCAGAAGTTGTCTCAGTATAGATTATTCGTTTTAATCGATAACAATTGTGCTTTCTGTCGTTCTAATGACTGTATGTTCGTTGTCTTGGAGTCTGTTTTGCAGTAGTGGCAAAAGATTGTGTGGACTTATGTTCCAATCTCGGAGTGCCTGTTCAAAGTGGCGAGTTTTGGCTGGTCCAAATTTTGAGAAACACAACTGAACTTCGCGGTTCCATGCCGCCCTGGAAATACGATCATAGTTTAGCAGAGGACTAGCTTGCAAAATATAATACGAAGTTAACTCCCCAAATCGATACGTACCGAATATCGGTAAATCTATTTCAAGGTATTCCGATGTGTATGGCGTAGACATTATCGAAAGGAAAAAACACAACAACCAGCGAAAAACGAAAAATAACCGTAGAAAAACACCAAAAACTAAACGATAAATGGTTTGTATGCGTCTTGCGCTGGTCTTCTAAAAGCGCCCACTAGGCAAAAAAAATTAGAAAATAGCGCTGAACACCGTAGTCGTCCGAGCGTTGGGCTTAAGCTGAATTTATTACGTTATCCCAACGACGACGAGATGGTCTACAAAGTAGTGCCCTGTGAAAGAAAAGGGATGAAAAGAGGAGAAAGAGTGTGTGTGTCGATTCAAGCGGCGCATCACGTACCAGTTTTATGATGCAATTTCCTTTATAGCCAACCGTTATCAACGTAACGCAGCGTGCCTAAGCCGCTCGTTACGCTGCGCGTGACTGGGGACGGTGCCGGACGATCATAAAAACCGAACCCAATCTCGAAACGTAATCCGCAAACGACCTATCCGACACAGACAAACGATCGACGCCGTCGATTTGTACTTGCCAAACTGCAGCTCACTCAGTGAAAAAAAAACTTTTAGTAAGTAAAATAAACGCATTTTCTGCATTTTTTTTGTAAAATTAGCCTTAAATCTTGATCCAAATCGTTTAAATTACCATCGAATACTCTTGACTTTTGATTACTTTTTCTTTTAGTTTACTTGTAGGAATAATTTTAGCAAATACAACATAACAAATTTAGCTGTGGACTTAAAATAAAATCAAGTGTGTAACCAGAACATTGGCAGTGACATACCAAAAATGCTAAGACGACACAACACTGAGAAGTCACTAATCTACATAAATAATAATTGTGACCTCTGACGTGTCACCGGCCTGGAAACACAACACATACAAATGCTGCCTGTTCGTCGCGACATACCGATGGCTGATTAACATGCGCTTTCGCATGCAAACATTTGTCCAAAAGCCGAAATATACACATAAATACTGTACACTTTACACTCAGCATGCTTGTATTTACATGACCAGAATATACAGTATACATAGCGTCGTCCGTTAACGCAAAATTGTAATGTATATATTAGGGTGTTCCCATCCATAATGGAGAATTTTCGTGTTAGTTCTTTATCTTTCTTCAACCCAGCATTTGGTGATACTTTGTATGAAGACTGTATTACCAAAGTATTTTGAAAATTTAGCAATATTTAGGACTTGCCCAAAGCTGTTGAAAATTGGAAAATTGCGTTTTCCTTATAAATTTCCATTAAATGTCATTTTATTTTACTTATTTATCATAAATCATGTTCTAGGTCACGCGACCTGCATTCACTGGCAGCCATGTCAACAGTAAATATTTTGAAAAGTCTGTTATATTTGTGTATTGAATAAAATGTAAAGTTTTGACTATTTTGGGCCAGTGTGGATTTTAGCGGTACTATCCAATATCTTGGCAATTGTGAAGAAATAGTTTCCTAAGTTATTCAATAACAATAAGCATTTTCATTTAAATACAGTGGGGGTAGTGTCTGGGTTGGGGGTTTTCCTCTCCCCCAGCAAATGACAATTGTCATTTTTTGTGTAATTAGCCATTCAATAACATTTAACCTCTCGGTTTCGTCTTTAATGCACTTTTGAGCCATGCATGTGAACAGTGGTTTAAATAGTGCAGTGACTGTAATGTTATTGAACAGTATCACTAAATCTCCATGTGTCTCCAATGTTGCCACTGTTAGACTGCTAATACATATTTCACATTTGGACAATGGCACAAGTTACACGTGCTGCAAGTTTTGTTTGGCTGGTTGGAGGGACTGAAAAGACTTTTGAAACTTCGAAACTTCCATCCCGAGGAAAAGTGTTGAAGGTGTTGTTCAACTACCACAATGGAGAAGGTATGAGCTTAAAAGACAGCATAGACAAGACAGCATCATTGCTACTGCCAATCTGAGCAATGGCAAGAATACCAACAAAAGCTGCAAATCATGTTGTTGAACACATCCGCAAACTACACGCTGAATGGCAGATGCTGAAGAAACGCATCAATGGAAACTCTGCAACAAACTTGACAAATCAGCAGACATTTCAGGATAGTCTGGACGAGCTGTTCGACATTGCCCACCGAGATGCACTGTCTCTCATAAAAATTGAGGAGGACCGTTTATTTCTTTAGGCACAGCGAGAGAAGGGTCGCAGAGGAACAATGGGTGGAGTGGACAAATGCCTCACTCTGAAGGAAGAACGTGCAATGAAGCGGAATGCAGTTGCATCAAGTTATGCATTGAAAGTCCAGTCGACATTTAATGATGTTTTTATGGTGATGATAGTACTGACTCTCACAGCAGCAGTTGCTTAGTTGTGGCTTCTGACTCGAAAGCTGGTCCATCGACACAGAAAATTCAGAGGCTGATATCAAGAATGAGAGGTTCGGTGGAGGTTGTCAATCCTGAAGTAGCTGCAGCACTTGATCGGACAAACACAAGCGACAGGAAAGCTGCTCACATACTTACAGCATTGGCATCAACCGGACAACTGCAGCATAATGTCGAGGAGCTCATCATTAGCCCAAGTGCTATTAGAAGAGCACGAATGAAACATCGTGAAATTTTTGCCTTAGAAGTCAAGGCCACCTTTGACACAGAAGTGCCACTTATCTTGCATTGTTACGGCAAAATTATGGACGACTTCACTGGGCCAGGACGAGAGCATATTGATCGTCTTCCTATTCTGGTCTCAGGACAGAATGTGGTGAAGTTGCTCTCAGTCCCAAAACTTTAGGATGGAACAGCAGCTACAATCTCGCAAACAGTGACGAAAACCATGGATGAGTGGGGATTGCGGAGTTGCATCAAGGGCCTGTGCTTTGATACTACAGCTTTAAACACTGGAACAAAAAGTGGAGTGTGCATTCGGTTGGAGACTGAGATTGGCCATGAGCTGCTCAACTTAGCATGTCGCCACCACATCTCAGAGATCATGCTGGAAAAAGTCTTCAGTATCCACGATGTATCGAAGTCACCAAACATGGAGCTGTTTGGCCATTTTAAGGACTTCTGGCCACGAATAGACCAAGCATCATTCTCCACAGCAATGGAAGATGAGAACATGGCAACTGTGATTGCTCCGTGGAAGGATGGTGTGATAGACTTCGCAGTAAAGCAGCTGGCAAAGTTCCAACCTCGAGATGACTACTGTGAACTACTGGAACTCTCATACTATATATGTGCGTTATGTAATCGTAATATTGCAACAAATAGACAGAATAACAACAATTAGACATAGCCGTATTTTTTTATGCAGCGAGCACATTCAAGGAAGTTTATACAAAATCTTTATGTGAAACTATACACATTTCATGCAAATTGACGCCTTGCACATCACTACGGCTGCTGCCGCAGGCCAGAGCGTCGCGTGGAGTCGGCGTACATCACAGAATGTTGGCCTACATGCTATAGGCCCACTTTTTGTCAGTCGGTTGTGAGCCGAGATCGGAGTCGGACACAGCTATTGATTAAAGCCTCGCTACGAATGCGGTTATTTTCGCGTTTCCCAACGAACATCCAGATCGCGTTTGGAACAGCTACTGGTCGGATTTGGAGCAATTTCGTTGGGCGGCCAGAGAGCGTTATGAACCATTACATTGGGACTTTTGTTTTGGCGCTTGTGGTTGCCAGGCAATGACTCAGGCCGAACACGTTGACTTGTTACCGCATCATAGGGATGCCAATTTTCCGCCGGTAGGCTACGCACCGCAGCCTATTTCGGAATACAATCTTTTTGTCTAAATGTCGTGCTGCACGTCCACACTTCGTAAATGTTGTTAAAAATCTGCATCTACATTTCTGGCACCACGCTGACTTTCGTTTTGCTTAGCACATCCTCTGGAACGATTTCAAAATTTATTATGACTGATCGTACTACGCTTTACCGCCTCTTGATTATTTTGCCAAACATGTGCCAGGATGTACCTTATTTTGAAGCTCCAAATTGTCGCTTGAAGTTGCTACGACCGACTCGATGCGAATGAATGCCGTGCGTCAACTACCAGTCGTTCACCTCTCTCCAGTAGCACGTCATGCATCGCGCTGCCAGCCGGGTATGTACATCGTTTAACTAATTAGTTATGCACAATAAAACAATAACATAAAAGTATAATGAATGTGCATATTTAAGCAGCATGCAAATAACAACCGCAGTGTATTGCTGCGACGTCTAGCGACACTGTGTCCTGTTAGTCACGCAATATAATGTGCCATGAGTAAGGAAATTTACAAGATGTGATTACATCTGGGAAAAATAGTACAGCATCGAATTTTAGCCTTTTTTACCAGCCTGTTTAAGTATGCGTTCGTGGCGTTCGCCTGTTTCATTGCATTTGTGATGTTTGCTAATTGACAGCTTTTTCTACGGTCGACGACTCGCTTTCATCATCTGTTCGTCATGCAACGACACAACGTCCGCGCGCGTGATCATGCTATACAACTAGGCCTACGCTGCGCGTCGGCTGTGCAGCCAAAAAAGCGCCCTCAAACTGACTTCTAACGGTATGTAAATTATGTACATTACGAAGCTCTGTCTACTGCCACTCAGCTTATGCGTTATTTAACGCACAACATTGTCTATTTACTTACTAATAAAGCAATATGACCATGCCTAAACACCAAATATGCATCGGTTTTTTTGTAAATTTTATCATTTTGTGTTCGCTTTTCTGTTTTGTATATTTTTGTGTGTATTTTGCAATATTTTTATACAACATCGAACGATTAACATTGAACATCAAAACATGCATGCTATCGAACGTTTCAAACATAAACAAGCTCGTGTTTTGTAAACTCGAGCGCATTCCTAAGTCCCACTAAGAAATTGGAGGGGGTAATTCCAACGCTGAACAGGTCATATTCAAGTTGCAGCTGGCCAGTCCAGAGAAATTTTTCACAACAACTGACCAGTTCTTTACACATTATTTCGATCGATTGCTGTTTATCGTATTGCCGAAAGTTGCAAAATACAAAAAAGCTTGTCAATATGGAAAATTTAAATGTAAAGTCCGAATAAAAACTCACGCGATAAATCCAGCCATTTTTCCCTGCTTTTCGTTGTCGTCTTTTTTGGCTTCCAATTGTGTGACCCTTTCGTCGACTTCATCTTTAGCATCCGAGTAGTAGATACTTTGCAAAGTCGCAATAAGCTTTGCGTCCATTCCGTTCTTATCGTCTTCTTTTTTTGATCACTGAGTCCCGCGGGTCGTATATTTCTCAATATGTGTTTTGTTTTTCAGGTTTCTACTTCCGGTTCCGGTATACCGTTATCTCTCGACATCTAAGAGATACGCAACAAGTTTATAAACATTAAGTAGACAACACTTAACGTACATAGCATTTATTATACTATACAAAAATTATGTACATCGCCTTTCAGGTCATCTCCTCTAAGTTCCAGGTCGGGTATATACTTGGTACTTGCACAATAGTGGCCACAGTATTTCCCGCGCTGCCGATCTGCGCTGGGCTGCGACACTTGCGTATAACGACAATGTCTATTAGCTCGTTATTTACACCCAATATGTGTAACAGCGCATAAAATTGCTGTACAATTATTCGCCTTATTTTTATAATCTGCCAAGGATATATTTTTGTGCCCGTTGGGACTGGAGCTGGACGATTAAGCGTGATATCCTCTACGTTGAAACCAGTCCAACGCAGCTCTATACTCAGGAAACCTTCATGTAAGTAGATTTCCGTCGCCTGTCTGTTAACCTAAAAAGCATAAAACCCTGCGTTTAAAGGCAGTGCTCTAATATTACAAGTAAATGTTTCATTTTCGTTTCCCAACTCTAGCATCAAGCTTGTTTTTGTCCAAACAGATTTACGATATTTGTAAAATAAATATCCGAAAAATGCAAAAACAGATACGAAAAATGACAGGAGTAGTATTAGTTCTATAAAGAAAATTTTGCGTAATAAGTCCTAAAAATAAAACTCTTTATTGTAACCGTTTCTGGTATTACGGTGGTCGTTCTAAACGTTAAAAGTTTCTAAAATTTCTGAGCCTGCGCACCTCTAGTTGCCGCCAGTAAGGCGAAGAGTGTTCTTGCTTTATATTGAATGATAAGGGTTAACAGTAATGCCGAAATGCCACATATCGTGGCGAATACGACCAGCCAATCGAATGCGTCGAAAAAAATCGAAATTTCTGGTATGATAATGGTTCTTTAATAAGTCCGACATAACATAGTGTCCAAGGTTTTCAAAAATTTTCTCGTTTTCTAAAGTATTGTTGATTGCATGTTGTAAATCAAACTTACTCGCCTCTTCTATAGCCAAACGCGCTTTGTAATTTCTGCCGGCGATAGTTAACTTTGGTGGACTAGCTTTTATTGACTGATTAAGGAAAGTAAAGTCGTTTATCAAATTTAATTCGTTGTTGTCTGATAGGAATTCTGTTAGAAATGGGATGTTCGTCAAAAATTCTGGTGCAAAGAACAACGAGTTATTGTCGTCTAGTGGGCAACCTAACGATGTCGCCGTGACGACATAACTGTCTGCGTGCATCACACAACCGCAATGCAGGCTTTGCACCCATTGAATCTCGGTCGCGACAAAGTGATGAGTAAGATTCTGCTGTTTACACGTAATCGTAATTCTAAAAATGTTAGTTAGCAAAAATTTATTATTTGTTATTTTCACAATCCCCTTAGGGATCTTTCCTTTAACGATGTGTTAACGACAGTATGTTTTCAACGCTTTTAAGTCTCCCTCTATCAATGCTAAACCACAACTCATTTTTGCTCGGGTTTCTAGCAGCAAAGGCGAATTTCTTAAGTCTAAAGTGTCGCTTGATGAAAAATAAGCCTCGTTTGAAATAGCCTACTAAGGTAATAATCCAGATCACGGTGAAAAATAAGAGCTTTGATATCCGTGGCTATCATGGTATAGTTTTCTTTGCTATTCGGTGCGGCTAAAGGGATTCTGTACAAATGATATACATTTATTAATCTATTTAACGGTCCGATAGTTAGCGGGGCCTAAATAACAATAACAATAAAAATCGTATACTGATAACTGTGGAAACAAGCTTCGTTATAGTAATATTTCAATTTCGTCTGCAGAAGTCTTACTTCTGGATTATTCGTTTGGAAAAAACTATCTAGTTTAACTAAAGTTTTCGCTAGCGTTCTATGATCTACAAAGAAATGAGGTAATTTTCCCATTGTTAGCAATTCAGTCACCTCATAAAGCCCATCAATCTCCGACATCTGGAGACTAAAGTTAAACATCGTATTAGTTATATGCGCCCACACGTGAACGCGACTTTTGTGATTTTGTGAAAACTAAAACCAACTCAGATTGAATCTGTATAATCGACTGTTTTTAAATGTGCATCAGATGTATGATATTATCGATTCTTGTCCTTTCCACCTTGAATGCAGCGAGAAAATGCTCATCACCTTGTTTCCAAATTTTATCGGCTTCTAGAATAGACTTTTCTAAGTGTACGAGCATCTCGATCACGTCATCCAATTTCTCCTCTTTGGCGAGTCCCGTGATCTTCGATAAAAAGTTACTCCAGTCGCTACGTTTGGTAATCATTTGCAACCTGGGCGGGATATCGATCATCACGGCGTATATCTTACGTAGATGCGTTCGCAAATGCGTTTGCATTCTCACATACATTTGGTGATATTCCTGCACTAACCGTCTCACATTACGGCATGCCGAAAAAATTTAGAGACTGATAATTGCCCGTCCATCGACAATCCACATCTAAGCTTCTGTGTATTGGGTTTAGCATTTCCCGTAGTCTGTAAGTGAATATCAGGCGTGCCATCGCAGTGACAACCTGCATCTCACCTCTTTTCGTCAGGACCACTCTGTAATTGTGTCTGTCAATCATAGTCAACTCACCAAAACAGATTGCTGCGACGCATACTAGCACAGTCCAGCAAAGAGTCCAGCAAAGTATACTTCGGATTTTTGCCATCTCCTACACAGACACGTTCGATAGCGTGCGTCACTCCTTGGTACGGCCAAACCTTCGATTAAAATATACGTGCACGTTTTCAAATATTAATTCACCGTATAAAGCAATCTGCTGTTACGCAGAAACGGTGACCTAATTGAGTTCGGCACGCCATCGTCCGTCCTGTCTCTGTCTTCGTCGTTGTTGTTCCCTCTGTCTCTGTCGGTCTTGTAGTAATCTATAGCGTTGTAAAAGTGTAGGCGTCACGAAGTCCGCCCATGCCCTGGAGCCGTCCGCGAAGAGTACAAGAAACTTTTTCTTCTTGTTCCATACTCGTTCTTTTAATATGTGTTTCGCGGCCTCGCAACCGGATAACTCGGCTTCTGCCGCTTCGTCATTACCTCCGCCAAGGATATGTTTTTGTCTGTTTTTGTTTGTTTGTCTGTCTGTTTGTCTGTGTGTTAACAAGATAACTCAAAAAGTTATGGACGGATCTTTCTGAAATTTTGAGAGCATGTCGGGCGTGGCATAAGCTACAACTGATTAAATTTTGGGGTTGATCTGACAGGAATCCTGGATTCTGGATGACTTTAAAATGTTCGTTACCATTGCGTTAAAGGGGGCATGAAAATAACCGCTGGCAAAGCGAATATGGTAACGACACCTGGCGAACGACATTGCCTTGGCGGAAATACCTGCGGTCTCTGGCTGCTTTTCGAGTTCGTCATGCTTTGATCCTGCTCCGTACCTTTTGTGTCGACTACCTGCTGTTGTTCTTTATGCAGGTTAGTCGGTAACCTCGCGAGCAGGTCAGTACGATCAGCATTATATGGCTTCAATCTGTCAGCTGGAACAAGTCGTCTAAACGACTTACCTGTATTGACGTGGATCAATTTATAAGTGAGTCTTATGTCGTCTCTCCTTGCACTAGCTGTGCAATGTAAAATGGTCCTAAAGCATAATTTCTATGCGTTAACACTTGATCGAAATGTGGGCGAATCCTATTATCGTACAGTAGGACATGATCCCCTACTGTATACGTAGGAGTTACCACAGCATTCTTCTGATCATATTGTTTTTATCTTCTTGCTTAATTTCCAATTTATTTTCACGTACAGCCTCATGTAAAATTTATAAATCATTTGCTAACCAATCAAAATATTGTTTATAATCCCCGTAAAAAGTTGCTGGAGTTGTGTTCATTTACTGGCATTTCTTTTCCATAGACTAGATGATAGGGAGAAAGACCTAGACGTGTGTTAGCCGTACATCTAAGTACCATTTCGAGCACCGGTAACACATCCTCAATCTGTGTGTCATCTTTAGCATAAATTTTAAGTAGTTTTCTAACACGTTTTACACATAATTCCGCAAACCATTTGAGCGTGCCGTAGTAGCACTGCTTGTCCTATAAGTAATATTCAATAATTTTGCCATAGGTTTGAATAAAACACCGCTGAATGCCGGGTCACGATCGCTTAGTATTAGCGTCGGTTTGCCATATTGGGCTACTGCGTGCTTAAAAAAATACCTTAGTTGTAAACGCCGTCAAATCTTCCACAGCCTGATGGACAGGCCACCCGCTGAAAGCGTTCACACAACATAATATCGCCACGTTCCCTTGTTTTGTTTTACGCGTTAGTGTCTTGTGATCTAACGCCCAGTGACTAAAAGGTGTTGTCGGTACTTGGAGGGGGCGTAGGGGTGGAGGTCTCAGTCTAAAATATCGTTTAGTACGTAAACATGTATTACATGTTTTACAAAATTCTGTTACGTTCTAAAATAACTGTTTCCAATAAACTTTCTGACACAAAGACAAAAATAATCTCTGTACCCCAAAGTGTCCCAAATTATTGTGGTAGTAAGCTAATAAATCGTAACGAAATTTTCTTGCTATACAATCTTCCGTCTTCTACAAAAAAACTGGTCTGCTATCAACAACGTGATCTTGTCTTTTTTATTGTTTTTTATTAGTCCTCGTGTCGTCACATAACAAAATATATCCTTAAATTCTTCGTCTTCGTCATAGTCCTTGTCTGTTATATGCGAGGTCTGTTGAGTAATGTCGCCGTCTTGTACTTTATACTCGCTGTTATTATTAGTGTCCGCGCCGTCGTCACAAGGGTCGTTGTCGTGTCCCGTGCAATGTCGGCGTGGCTTCTACTCTGTGTCTGCATTCTATGCTAAGTAGCGGCCGTACATTCTACCAACATCGGACATAAATCCGATTGCCGCAGTACTGGGTGTTTTCTTCTATCGTCAGCATTTTGTAATGGTAGATCTCTTGTTCTTATAGCCTCATCTAAAATGGTGTCTTTCTCATCTACAGTTTTAAGCCTTGTATCAGTCGCTTTATACGGGTGAATATAAAGGTAATATTCCTTTTTTACATTGTCACTAACTGCCACTATAAATTCTTCTGAATCTGGAGCTGGTAAAAATTCCTTTTTCTGTTCCTCGCTCATGTCCTCAAAGATTTTAGATAAGCCATTTGCCAAATAATTTTTGCACCTTTAATAAATTTTATTGTAAGGCGAAATTGCATGAGGTAAGTCAACATTCGGCGCTGTCGCGTATTCGCTACTGGCCAACGGTCCAGATGTAACACACTCGTATTAACCGTCAAAATCGTTACAGTTTTATTAATAGCAAAGCATTCATATGCTTTAAGGGCCAAGACTACAGCTATTATCTCTAGCTCTGCAGGTGTATAACGAGTTTGCGCTTTTGTACACGCTTGTGCTCCATAGCTCACTACATGTAATTTATTATCTTCACCAAATTGCATCAATACATACGAATAGCCACCTGTGCAGGAGGCATCCGTATTAATCACTAAATCTTTGTTTGGGTCTATAGGCTGTAAAATGGGTTTGCCTATTAAGCATTGTTTTAAGTAGTTCAATTCCTCTTGGCACATTGCGTTCCATTTAAAGTCTGTGTCTTTCCTTAATAACTGACGCATGTTAACAGTTCGCTGTGCAAAGTCCCTAATAAATTTTCTCCAAAAATTGAACAAACCCAGAAGACGTTGCAAAGCCTTGTGGCTCGATGGTGGGCATATGGCCTTAATAACTTTAATTTTTTCGGACTCATCTTAATCCCCTTTTCACTGGTACAATATCTGAGATATTCGATTTCTGTAGCTGCAAACTCGCATTTTGTAGGATTACAGCTCAGATTATTCATACGTAATGTCTCTAATAACAATTTTAAATTATTCATATGTTTTGGCCAAGTACTGGACGTAGTCAGTATGTCATCCATATACTCGTGGATTCTACTTGATTTGCCCAAAAATATATTAGTCAAAACTGTTAACATGGCACTAGAGCTAGTATTCAGTACAAACGGTCAGACTTTTTAACAATACCGCAAGCCATTAGAGGCTGTATATGCCGTCAATGGACGTGATTTTTTTTTGTTGCTTGATCTGGACATATCCAGACCTCAAATCTACAAACAAGAAATATTTACATTTTGAAAAAATTACAGAGTCAATTAGTTCGTTAATGTTGGGTAATTGAACCAACCTTGGTGCTGCTAATTGATTTATGCCACGCAAGTCAATAACTGAACGTTTTAAGCTGACTTATTTCGCCACGAGAAAAATAGGGTCGTTATAATCCGCTGTCGGAGCGTCTTTAATTACGTCGGCCTGATACATCTCGTCAATTTGTCTCTGTGCTTCTTTAGCGTCGTCAGGGTGTAAACGAAATTGACGGCGGAAAACTTTTCGATCTGACAACATATCTAAACGAAGTTCGTAATAAGAGTACTGTTTAATCTCTTTTAGTGACCTAGCAAAAACATCTTTATACTGTCGTAACAGCGTTAGCAGTTCGTATTTTTGTTCTTCTGTAATTTCCTTGTTAATTTGAAACTTGTATTCTTCGAGGAACTTGTCTAAGTCAGCGCGTGTGTCGGCCTCATCTACACGAACCGACGCTGTCGCTACACTACTAAAGGTCTTTTTCTTAACGTACGGTATGTAGCTTTGTAGTGTATTAAGACTTTCTGCGGTAGCTATTTTAAATCATTTCTTAAGGACCAATGTTTTTGGGTTATAATTTAAAACTGTGCATACCGTTTTTCCGTTTTGACAGTTTGACAATGAAGTCATGACCTTAACTTTTTGGGGTCACGTGACGTCATGTTTTTTAAGGCCAACACGTTGACTGCGTATGCCTCGTGTCACGTGACCTGTCGGTAAGAGGTCAAAAATGACCACATGTTTGGAATTCTTGAGGCCATATTGCCTATTCACTATACAACTTTTATGGGCGTACAATGTTGATTAGGGGTCGTTTATAGGTAAAATGTTTATACAGGAGCGTTTTTGGCCGAAAATTTTAAAGTCCGTTTTTAAACAACAAATAAAAATTCCTTAATTTTCGATACTGCCAAACACATTAAGAAAACCACTCAGCGTGGCTGTTTAACAATTTAGTAAAATCTGGGTGCAGACAAATCGTTTAAGTTCGACGTCGACTACTCCTGATGCTTTTATGATGTCGACGTCACCACTGTTTGGTTTGCAATTGACACATTCCGACTAGGGTTTGCAACCCGCGTTAACCCAAACCCGAAAACCCGGGTAACCCGGAGTTTTTTCAAACCCGAAAACCCGGGTTACTCGGGTTTGGAAAGCTTGCAAACCCGGGTTTTCGGGTTTGAATTTTGACCTACATTATGCTTAATCACACGTTAAAATATTTCGGCAGAATACGCAGTGGACGCTGTCAAACGAGTCATTGGCACAGGCGTTGGTTTCCAATCCTAGAGCTTTAGGAGACATTGAGAAGTCTCAACTGGCGGCCCTCAGAACTGAGATGGCCGTCTTTGAATCAAGCGGCGTGCGAGGGCGCGGACTGCAGCTTCTATACAATTATAAATGTACAAAACATCAGTTTATACGCTTGTTAATGGCGACATGCAATGAGTGACACATCGAAAACAGCAAAAAATCATTAAAAGGTGATATCACTCACCATCACATCGCCTAACTGTCAATGTGCTGTTGAATAATATCATCTTTTAATGATTTTTGCTGTTTTTGATGTGTCACTCATTGCATGTCGCCATTAACAAGTGTATAAACTGATGTTTTGTACAT
>Ga0209367_1006113_pt1 | contig 16691 bp, 8 predicted proteins | sample WorMetLIZISLAND2_FD_187412 | JGI IMG/M metagenome (GOLD analysis project Ga0209367, IMG submission 187412) | Marine gutless worms symbiont microbial communities from Max Planck institute for Marine Microbiology, Germany - Olavius geniculatus... ... | reverse complement strand
GCGCCAGTATGTGCTAAAAAGACTTCAGTGGCGCTGGCGGACAGAACTAGTCGCTGAGGTTAAATGTCTGACGGAAAATGTGTGTCTTCAACCTGGATAAATGTGTGTCTTCAACCTGGTCATCAACCCTTCGTGTGTGAAAACCTGCGGGAGTAAGCGTTGACATTATGAAAGACACGCACGAAAGGCCTTTAAGCACACACATGTTCTTGCCATATTCGACTGACTACGTCAAAAGTGAAAAGTCAGACACACTTATTGAAGAAACTGTAACTACATTGGCAGTGTCTCAAAAAACTGAAAAATTGTGTTTGTCAGAACTTATTCAAATATGCACCAAGTTTGATAATTTTTGGCACACAGATGACCGAGACGATAGAATTATGTCAGGTTCACTCAGTTTCGACCTCACTTAATTTATGTTTTATCGTAAGTCTAACGGTCCAACCGTTATGCCATCAATGCATGCGTGATTTGTTTGGACGTGGAACACTAAAATAAAAACAAGAAACCCAGCTATCGCTAAAATAGCCGACCGTACTGGTTACCAGTGACTTTCAAGATCATCCAAGGTCAATGATTTTCATGTCGTTTGAAAGCCATGCCACTTCCTATTAGTGTTAATAGTAAACCTGGCTGTACCTCTTACCGTTTCCGAGCTATGACCAGTTTTCCGTTAAAAAACGAACATTTTTCTACCCTCTCCATTCAACCCCAAATTTAAAAATGTTTCTCTTGCAGTAAATCGCTGGAAGTTTGCATGCCTAGCTTTAGCTGTAAACCACAGGGCTAATTACTCGTGTAAAGAGTTTTCCTCCAAGACCAACGTTTTGCCGCAATACATCCGTTACGGCCGACGGACGGAGAGACGACAATCGCACCAATAGTATGGTCGACTAAAAAGCTTTAACCTATATAAGCTTACTAAATTGCTTATGAAGGCTGCAGGGGCTTGGATGTTGGTGCAGGGAGTTTTTTTTCTAACCGGGAAGGGAGGTTGTTATATTTCCAGGCTCCCTGGAGTGGCGCTGTTAGTTAGAACGCCGCCGCCGTCGTCGTCGTCGTCAAATCGTTGTCTCTTTCTCTATTCATTGAGCCTCCGCGTACTGCGCGAAGTCAGCCTACCGTGAATGACATCCGGCGGGTATCCTCTTTCCATTCCAGGCCTATCTACACGCCAACGACGTACCGATCAGCCGGTGAGATACCACTATCTCGTCCACTGTATTGGGAGGCGGTACGTGACTTTCACCGCTGCAAACCCGGGGAGGCGGGAGGTAGTGAGGCTGTCCTCTTCCCGCTGTTTTCCAGGGAGCTAACGCATCTTCCCGCTGTGTTACTAAAATCCACGTAAAGAACAAGTTATGACAATAGGTCTGACTAAAGTTATGTGTTAGAACGTTTTAGCATAGATCTATTCTGTCTTACCATATTTTTGTAGCTCATAAATTGCAATTTTCAATGTGCTATGGACGCAATTTAACTGCATTTTTTGGAAACATTGTTTATTCTAAACAAAGCGCAAAATGTGCAGATAGTTTAGCAAGATTTTGCCTTACGCCACTGAATTTCAGACGTCCCCCCGCTATTTTATCACATCCCTGGTTCAAACCCGTAGACGGAAGGGGCCAATGACATTGTAGATAAATGCGTAACGTACACAGCAAGGTCGTGACAGACAATGATGAACTCGCGCCCGGTCATCAGTGGGAGGAGGTGCTTTCAAACTGACTGACTGTCACTAATTCGTCGTTGATCAAGTTGTTATCGATCTTGCACACGTGTGACACGGCCTTCATCGTTTCGTTGCAATGGCGCGGCCAGTGTGAAGACGACTTCATTACCGAGCTGACGATGGTGTGACAACTGTATATAAGGTTACGCTTTATTATGCGCACAGCTAAACGATATATTTACTGCCAGCGGAAACGACAGTAGTATTGGCTCAACTAGAAGTGTGCACGATTTTGCGCCAGTATTGGGGTCGCCGGTCGGCATCCGGATTCAGGACCGGTTTGGGGATTTTTCACCTCTGCGAAACAGAAGAAAAACTTTTCGCCTCCAACATAAATGCCGCTACGCCGTACCGAACAGTACCGGTACCAAAACTAAAAAAACCATGTCTTTAAAAATGTGTAGGTTTTAGGTTTTTAAAAAGATTTTTTAAACAGTTTTCTGGTTTAGTATCCAATAAACACCGTACACAATATGACGACCCAAAAAACATCTGGTACTTCCTGTTTATCACATAATCTCATTGTTTTCTATAAACTATAGCAAGATGAAGTAAGCAATAAATCACGATTAAAATATAAAATAAAATAAGATATGTTATAAACTTTACAACAAACAAAAAACCTAAAAACTTAAGAATTGCATTTTAAAGGTTTTTCAGTTTTTTTTATCTAAAAAATAGTTTTTTCGGACCAATTTTCCATCCGTAACGGCTACAAATTAAGCTCTAGTTCACGATCGAATCATAGACAAGCTGACCGGTAATTAGACAGATTGGCGTCGCCCTGTTCATGCACGTGTTTAATGGTCTAACCGGTGCTGGATCATTAGCAAGTCAATCGCCATTAGCAACATTAACGCCGCACTCCGATTTAATATTGGTTTTCGTGCACCTGCAGTTGTCTCATGACGTCATAAAAATCATCGTATAGTAAACGTTTGCATCTGCATCTCGGTTATTATGCTGTCATCCTTTAGGCCGCATCACGAGTTTTGTTCGCTCGTCTGTCTGTCCCATACGGGCAGCATGCTAACTCAACCACAAAAAGCAAGAAAAATAAAGAATGGAGAATAACGCTGAGTTGAACAATAAGGAAACACTGACAGTAACAACTATTTCGGAGTTTTGATATGGAAAGTAATGCATACATCAATAAACCTATTTCTTTTTAACTACATGTACACCGTGTTTGTTTTGTTATTAAAAATTAGCTTTTGATTTAATACGCCTCTTTGCTTTTAAAAGATTAAAGATTCGGAAAAGAAAAAATTCAAAAATGGAGATTCACCTACTGATTTGAATTGTTTTCCCTAAAATATCTGAGATTTGAGCCTATGATTTTATCAGCTATTACTTGATCTGAGATTTGTCTATTACTGGCAGTGAAGCCTGCCAATTGCGACTCAACGCAGCCAGCCAGCAGCACAAATGACCGCCGCTGGTGATTCCACTGGACGTGTGCTATGCACAAAGAGTGCCTGCCATATGTCGATCGAAGCCATTTTGTCCGATTTGCGTCGACGCGTATTAGACTGGCGAGACCTGCGCAGTGCGCTAGCGCCGCAGAGGCAACTTCCGGTTTTGCAGACAGACAGATGGAGGTGTGTAGGACAGGTTCGCGTCAATTCCACCGTCAGCCTGTAAGTTCTAGGTCTGATTTGGCTTATTAAATGCAGAGGCGCCGTAGGATAAAAAATAGGCGGAACAGCAAGTTACAATTTTGAGACAAACTCTACAAATTTCCGTCATAAGTCTGGCATACAGTTGCAAGTTTCCATCAGAAGAGATTACGAATGCTCAAAATTTCAATTCTGTTCCATTTTTTTTATAAAATAAGGGGGGTCAGAGTCAAATTTTGCATTTTGACGATTTTTTTCCAGCAAGAAGAAGATTTTTGGCAATTGTCCGACAGTTTAGAATTAAGGGGTGTTGCAGCTGCCCTTGCTGCCTCTGCTACGACACTATTGATTAAACGCATCCTAAATCCTAATACATTTTCCCGTCAGGAGGTAGATTCTGGATGTCCGACACGTTGAAAGCGGTGACGAATCTTTTAAAACGCAACATTGCGGACGTGGTGAGCGCTCCTCCCCCGGCAAAATTTGTCATCACGAAACTGCAGTCGAACCGGTGAATTTTTCGGAGATCCACTCACCTCCGCGGTTAGCCCAATCAGTGTCAGTCAGCATACGGATTTGCTGCTGACGACGACGCAGCTTAATTGCGTGTGGTCAGCATGCAGCTGTGTTGGCCGATGTGTCGACGGATCATGCCATGGCGTCATCTAGTCATTAGCGCAAACTGTTCGTGCTGAGATCTGACAACTGACGTGGCACGACATTGTGACGACAACATGACGACTAACTGCTCTCACCAAACACTGATTGATCGATCTTTCACATCGCAAGGACCAAAGACGTTAGATATTCTATGGCGAGGACAGAATCGCAAAAACATCGAATCTGCATATGTTTCCTAGTAATACGTCCTAACTACAAAGTCCTTCAAAAATTAATTTAATGCAAAGTGGCAAAATGTTATAAAAATTTGGCAACGCAGCGGGCCCTCTCTGGGATTTCCGTCCATAAGTGAGGGAAAAAACTACTGATGAAAAAAAAACTTGGAGAGGAGATGAGATTTCAGCCGAGAATAGAAGACACTGTCGTCCAGATTGTCCGTTTTATGGCTATTCGCTTTAAATTGTATAAGAACTATTTTACTGTGCTGAAAATAATATTTAAGCACTTAAGCCTATGAGTCATCTAGTCTTATAGCCTGCTGGTAGAGGCTATGCTTTTGCACACGGGCTCGAGTCGGTCTCAAATTATTCGTCATCAGCAACTACAATAATTGACAGACAACTCACCAGCGGCCAGCATTTCGTCTCGTCTCGGCCGGTCGATCGTCATTATCAAAATTGCACGTTGCGTCATACGGGCAGGCAGGTGCTTCGAGGCGTCGTCATGGCAACCAGAGAGAGATTGCTCGCCAATTAGCGACACCGCGCGGCTGCAATTTCGTGTCATTCGTGCTGCTGCAGACTACAGTTCGTCGGTCCGCAGACTTATTAATAGCGCCGTCTTCGTGCTTCGTTCGTGGTCAAATGTCGCCACGATTGGCTTCGTTAGAGCAGCAGTGCTAGACGAACAATGTCCGCTTCTTGTTATAATGCTGGATAACGTGGCATTGCACTGGAGCGAAAACTTTTCTTTGTTTCCTGGCTTCTCGTTGTTTTCTGTGCCGGTTCGACATTGGAAAACCAGCCCTGTAGCCAGATATTTCTAGGAAGAGAACTTGATTCTAACGTGAAAACGTTGCATAAAAATAATTAAAAACATCATTAACAGATGCGATTTTCGGGCTAGACCCCAATTGGATTAATGCAGAAGCATATGGTTATGGCTGTCGAAGAGGGTTTGATTAAACCCACCAAACCCTCGTTTTCCTTGGCTACGGGCATGAAAACTGTAAAGTTCAGATTAACTCAAAGCCTTGCGATCGCTTCACTGCACAGATAAGCTGATCCAGCAAATAATTAACGAAAGCCGATCAACTCCTAGCTCAGATTTGCCGACATGCAGTTGTTAGACTTCTATCAATACAACCTGATGAAAAGCAACAAAAAGCGAAACCTAACAAATAAGAACACAGAAGCATTTCTTTTTTGCTGACAAGCGCATAACAACTAGCGCGGGGTCAATCTCTGTAATAATAATTTGTTATGAATTTATGCTGTATAGCAGGCACAAGTACGTATACAAAAATGTTATTATTTTATTTTTTTAAACTAAAAAGCAAAAAACAAAAACTTTTTGGCTGCATGATATATTCGCAAACATTACAACAGAGCATAAGACTCTGTTGGACGCCACAACGATACAGTATTAGTTTTTTATTCTAAAGGAAATGAACAAAAACTGCATCAGTAAAACAAGGTCAAAGATGTCATTCTGAAAGATGATGAAGAGCAAGTTTATAGCACTGACAAACAGCGCACAAAATCTTCGCTTCAAATGTAATCAGGCCTAACCAGCGAGATTAAATGAGTGAAATGTGACGCTCGCGTACGCCGAATAAAGTTGAGTATAAGCTATAGCAGCGACGTTGAGGGCCTAACTAACTAACGAACGGTCAGTGAAACCGGATCAAGAGCTGTTGCTTGCTGGCAGGGCTGGCTGGCTGGCTTAGTGAAAGGCTTGTTAGATCGCCTCGCCGTATCAGTCCTTTTCGAGGCTCGCTCGCCGATGATTAAAAAGCAGCCGAAGCCGAACACGACTCATGCACGTGTTCATTTGCAGCAGCAGCAGCAGCAGGTAAATTAATTGGAAAGTCGACACCCCGCGGAGGAAGGCCTGCCGCTAGAAGCAAGAGCTGCAGCGACAACTAGCCAGCCTACCTTTGCTCGTGAAGCATAGGGCCCTAATGTTCCACCCAATGCAACGAACGCAACAAACACAAAGGCCCATAGGCCTATATTATTTTATGTTTTGTGTACTTCTAATATATTGGTCGTATTCGACATTTATGTTTTATCGTGCCTGCGATGTTTTAATGTGTTCTGTATTTAATCTAGCCATTTGACTGCAATAACTGTTAACGCAAGAATAGACCTATTTTTATCTCCGGGCAGAGCGGAGTAAGTTTGTTTCAGAATCGCAATTATTGTAGATGTGTGTTTTCATGGTTTTAATGTAAGCTGAACTACATAATACGTGTTTTTTTGTGTTTTTTCGTGTGTGTTGGTTTTTGATCTTTTGAGTTTTGCTACGTTCTGACGAATAATAAATAAAGACACTGACGTAGCTTTTATAATTGCGTTTTGGCCGTTGCGTCAGCTGCATCCGTTGCGTTTGTTGCGTATTTTTCCTGCGTCACCCCGTCAAAAACTACACAAGGGAGTTGCGTTGCTTGCGCTGCGTTGTACATATGGAAGTCGTGCTTGACGCGCGCAGCCTCCCAGTCTCTGTTGCATGCGGGTACCTGCACCAGACGACAGGCGTCAACCAAGTACACTGTAGGTATAGCATTATGGCAAGTTTGGGGGTCGGTCGGCGGCGGAAGTTTCAAACTGCTAGCTCATACGTAGTGAGAATTGAGTCAAAAATACCTCCAATGTTTTCATCTTTATTCACCATGGCATATATAATGGTATCAAACGCAAAAACAATTCAAACAAGCGACAAGGCAAAATAACACGAAAACATCCGGCAACTGGAAAACACGCCTTAACTAACTGCGCACGAAAATTAAATCTGTGTAGGCCTACAAACTTTTCTATCACATCACGTAAACAACGCTTGAAAGAAAGTAGAGGCAGAAAGTTGCAGTGTTCTGACAGACAGCTGCTAATTTTGACAGACAAGATTTTAAATGCTCAGAATATCAATTTTGCCCTTAAATTTTCCAAAAATTGGAGACTTTTGAGCCCACATTTAATATTTTTGGATGAAAGTTTTCTAACAGGCTAAAATTTAAATGAGTGGGGATAGTTGGGGACAAGTTCCCCCTTTTTCTCCCTGTCAGGACACCTATGCCCCACGTCTCCGTATTTTACGCTTATGAGCATCTCAGCACGCGCTCGAAAGCTGCAGAGACAGCCTACAGGCGACTGAAGTCGACGTCACTGTATAGAATATTGAGTCGTGTCGACATAAAGCGACTAGCGCCGGCGAGTCAAAGACTCCATGCTGGCGAGGCGACGACGTGGGTGGTCGAATAGACGGCTTCTGTGCGAGAGAAAGCACCAGACGTGGAATAAAGAGATAAGAGGTGTCGTGAGCTATGACGAACGCAGCACTGCTAGTGTTAATTTAAACAAGTAAAGCCATGCTAACGCAAACAGTAACGTGCAACAGCGGTACATCGTCGTACGCTAGTGATCCGTAGACTTCATCCGTAGATCTCATCCGTACGGCTTTTGGCTAGTTTCACAGAAGGCCCAGTAAAACAAATTCATTCACCAGATGGCGCCACTATCTCGCTCTGGCAACACCATATCGGCTGGATGGCGTATATTTTACCTATCCCCCCCTCATTTAGCGCCGTCGTTCGGGGTGACTCCCTTCGAATGTATGGAAAAGCTTTACGGTTCTTGAAACAAGAGTCTTCCGGGCAGCCGACAGTGAAAATTTGGTAATCCTAGCTTGCACCGCTTTTGACTGATCCAAGCGTGTGACGGACGGACGGACGGACAGAATTGCGATGGCTACGACGCGTTACAGCAATAGCTGCTGTTGTGCGTAAAAAGTAACGAAACTCTGAGTCAAAAAACGCCAGCAAACATTGGACCACATCTGTGCTGAATATCAATCGATTTTTAAAAAGTCATTCATTGTGACAGGTTACATTTTGCGGAAAGTTCGCAAATAACGTGATTATTAGACCTGAACATCTCGATCACCACATTTTACGAGGAGCGTTCAAAAAGTTTTGCAAGTTGATATGTTAGACTGAAAAAATTTTCAATATCTATACACTAATAAAACGCATATTTCTCCCCAACTCATATGAGCTCATAACTGATGTGACGTTATTGTAACTTATGACGTCGTAAAGCGTTTTTACGCGTCTTAGCCATCGCAATTCTGTCTGTCCATCCGTCTGTCTGTCACACGGGTGGATCAGTAAGTCGCTGCATCTGAGAAACGGTGCGAGATAGGACCTAAGTTACTATTGAGAAAGTCGTACAACACTGGTTCTCGATTGGCACCGAAATCAATGACTTCGGATGACCTGCATGGAACACCAAAACAGGTGTTTTATGGATTTTTGGCGATTTTGGACTGCAAGACACATTTCAAAAGCGAATTGCGCCGACCTCAGTAGAGATAGACAATGACAAGCTACATATGAAATTTTCAGCATTGAACGTAGATTTCGACGGCCCAAGTCTCGATTTTTTAGGTTCAAAGAAACATGCGCACGGGGGCATCAAAGGGCGGTGCTCCCGTAAAAGTCGTTATTTTACCGCTGTTGGTCAGTCTTTCGTGAAAACGGTTGCAAATAGGCATAGGCATGCTGCCTATGCAACAAGCATAAGTGCCGAGTTTTTATAGGGTGTTTACACGATCCAGCAAACGTCCAGCATTAGCGCGTGTATTTTGAATATATTTGCTGGACGTTTGCTGGATCATGTAGACACCCCATTAGTCGTATAAACATCGATGGCTTTGAAAGACCCTGAACTCCCAAAATAAGGGATTTTATTGATTTTTGCGATCTTCGTCTGCGGCGCACGCTTCAAGAGTAAATTGTAACGAAATGTGGACATAGTTGAAGACAGTTTGCGAACAGGAACTGCCAGACTTTCGCGCGTCTTGTGAGCATTAGCTCAAATTTCTTGTACGTCTGTCCTTCCAGCCAGGCTTCCACCACAGACTTGGGTCATTTATATATTGTTTGAATAGCGGATACCACAAAGAAAATTTAGAAAAAGGTAATAGTTGGACTACTGTAAATCTGTGTATAGGGTGGTTTTATTGCACGAAGCTAGTCACGAACAGCTTGCTAGGTAATTGTAAGTTGGGGACTGGATTGCAGTGCTGGATTTTTGGGGAAACTGCGGGGCTCGCTCCCAGGCCCACTGCACATCAGGACTCCTCAGATCGTACGTTGCAAACTTTGTTTAATCTTTCGCAAAGACGATTGACTAATGTTAACTTTTGACTTTTAATTAACTGTAAACTTTTAATAAAATTTTTGTGACAACGTCAAATCCTGACGTGGCATCGTAATTGATAGAAGCGTTCTTATTTACAGCCGGCACAGACTTCGGCTATGAAAATATTTATAACTAAAAATACGTTCTGTGGAACAAGGTATCTGTCCCATTGCCACGCTATATAGCTTAGCAGCTGCGAATAATGGGGGTAGGTGCAAACAGGGCGCAATTATCTTTCACGGGGGCCGAGTTGTAGTCATTTTTGTCCCACTCGTTGCCATGGCAACAGGGGTCGTCAGGGGAGAAATTCAAATGACACCATCGGAGTGCGCTGGCCCGAAAATAGGGGTAGGTGACAATTATCTCTCACGGGGAACGAGTTATACCGCTTTGAAATCTCCATTGGCTGTAATGCAAAATTTTGCAACTTTTGAATGGTTGCTATAGCAACAGGAGTCGTTAGAGGGTAAATTTAAATGACACCGTTAGATTGCCCGTACACTATATGTTAAAAAACACCCACTGACGTTTTCTTTTTCTTTTATGTCTCCGTGGAAAATGTTTTAGAGTTCCACAAAATTTTCAAGGAATGCTAAGCAGGAGTCATGTATTCCACCGGTGGAAAAGTTAAATATTATTTGCTACTGGTGACGTCGTGACATCATATTTCCGTATTTAGCTTGTAAATCATCAGCATACATGTAGCTATCTTGTACTTGTGGTTTCTGCTAAAAAATGCATTACTGGAAAACAACAGTACTGTTAAGCTAGACAACTATATTCTCTGAAAATGATTTACACAAGAATTATTCAGTTTGTTAAAAATTTAATAGGCCTATATTGGCTTTCGACATCAGATGCGTACGTTTGCACTTCACTTGACGACTGCAATTCTCATGGACAACCGATTGGATTGTTTCACAAATGCTATGGAAAAACAATGGAAACATAATTGAAAATTCGAACCAGTCATTTTAATTCATTTTTTAAAACTGAAACCATATTGACTCTTGGTTTTCCACACACATCTACAGGGTGGGCCATAAAAACGTGCCACTTTACTTTTGTCCATATCTTCACAAAATATTGACCAATTTAAAAATTCTTTCACTGGCACACTTCGCAGACAATTTGCGATAATGTGATTATTATAGATCCCACCACACCGTGATCGCGTCTCTACACTACCTTGTAAAATATCAATGAAATATGCATACATAACGATAATAACAGACAAACATTTTGGTAAAAATGAAAAAAACTGTTCAGACCAACATTGCAGTAAATGGTCTGTATGACGCTAGACTGTGTGGGTATAATGTAGTCTAGTGTCATACGAATTACTCATTGCAATGTTGGTCTGAAGCGTTTTTTTCATTTACCTAAATTTTTGTTATTTTCGTTAGTTTTGCTTACATTCATATTTACAAGGTAGTGAAGAAATGCAATTACTGTGTGGTGGGATATATAATAATCAGATTATTGCAAATTGTCTGCAAAGTGCGTCAGTGAAAGAATGTTGAAAATCGGTCAATAATTGGCGAAGAGATGGACAAAAGTAAAGTGACACGTTTTTATGGCCCACAGTGTATATACACTGGGCAACTTCACTTTTTGACTTAGACTTTCGCTGAGCCTAAACTTCGGTCTAAGTACCTACTTGAGTCACAAAGTGAAGTGATTTCGCTTAGCGAAAACATGGCGATTAACACGGATAGTTTAGTAAATTAAAGCAGTCTGATACCAAAAATAAACGCCATAATGGCTACACAATGACCTAAGACGTTACGTAATTACGTCATTTGTGTGCGCAGTGCAATTAAATAAGCAAGTCCAAGCGTAACTGGTTTATTTATTTCCTGTTAGGTTTACCGTTTTTCCGCCATTTTTAATCGTTTAGTTGAACTTTGGTCTAAATACAGACTTTAGCATTCAGCTTTAGCTTTGGCGCAGCAAAAGTCTAAGTCAAAAAGTGAAGTCGCCCACTGTGTCCAGTAAAAAACTAATCCCATAGACATCGTGCAATAATAATGTCAAATGTGAATGAAACTGAATAAGGTTTTGTAAGCTTAATCCACTATATATATTCCTAAAGCGACTGTCAAATTTCATTGAAAAATATTATTTTTCAACAAAGTTATTAAATGTAAAATATCGATAACAAAATATCTCCATTACTTTGCTAGTGAAATGAATGCACGCAAGAGTTTGGGAGAGGCTGTACGCAGAGCACGGTACGCAGTTGAATAACGTGCAGATGGCGCCACTGATCATGGCACTCTAAATAGTGACTAATCTAGAGGGCTGTGCATGGGGAAAACTGGACCGTTAAGTGGCCGTCATTCACCAGATGTCGCCACGTAAAAAGCTGAGCACTATACTGACGAACTTGACAGAATCACCGGGAAAAAAGACCTGGCAACTGAAGCCCCGCTCCTCAGGCTACCCATGGGGGAAGGTGGGCAGCAAGGTGGGGGACACGTACCCAAGGCCCAAAGACTCAAACGCCGCAGTCGGGGTCCACGACCGTGCAACAGGGAAGGCGCTAGAGGGGGCTGACAGACAGACAGACAGACAAACAGACTTTCCGCCCATCATAGTAAAACGGCATTACACAAGTAAACCCTTTACTTTACATTTGCATAACTCCAATAAACAACAGCTGATTCTAACAAAGTTTTGTGCCAACAATGCGCCATTTATTGGCAATCAAATGGCCAAATTTCGGTTAAATCTGCCTACAGCTACAGTGGTTTTTGTGAAGTCACCCCAAAACACTTCAGTTTCAGGTCTTTGCGGATAATGTTAAATGCAAAGACTTGAAGGTGAGGTGTTTTGGGGTGACCCAACAAAAGCTGCTGTAGCTATTGTTTGCTTTGGTAGATTTTACTGAAATTTGGCACTTTAATTGCCAACAAATGATGCACTGTTGACGTAAAATTTTGCTAAAATCAGTTGTTGTTTGTTGGAGTTACACAAGTTTACACTAACAGAGAGGTTTACTTGTGTAACGCCATATCAGTAGCAGAGAAATTTTGTTATCAATATTCAACAATTAATAACTCACTAAGAAATAATATTTTTCAATAGAATTTAACAACTGCTTCAGAAATTTATTGGAAATTAAGTATACAAAACTTAATTCAGATTCATTCAGATTTGACATTGTTATTGCACGATGTCTAGGGGATTAGTTTTTTTACAGGACACAGTGTAGTGTATCAAAGTACACAGTTGATAGTAGTGGCTATCGCAGTTTGCATTGCGTGCCCTCAGCGTCCTTGACTGTGGAACTGTTAACAGGAGAAGCGTCATCATCAAGAAATATTGAGTCTTTTGTCAGACGCAATTCTGTACACAGCAAAAAACATAAAAACGGTCAAGTCAGACAGTAAATAGTCTGATAAGCTACACTGGCAGCGTCGTGGGTTGAAAAGTTTTACCGGGGCAGAAGTTACAATTTTCCGAGAACTAGCTGCAAATTTCTGACGGTGGAGACAGCGGTGCTCAGAATTCCAATCTTGACCCTAAATTCCCTTAAAAATGGGGACTTACAGCCCCCAATTTTGTATTTTTGAAACAAAAAAAGTTTCAAAAATTTGCGGGAGGTCAATTTCCTCCCTATGGTTCCCCTGCTACAATGCCACTGACAAGTCATTGAATTTGATTTTAGCAAATGGGCAAGAACCATGAAATGACAAATATCATCAAACATCCTGTCTTCCTGTCGGAAAATTTCATTTTAAAAATTCAAGAGTGACAATCCACATTTTGGGAAAACTGAGGACAAAATTAAAACTTTGATCACACACGATCTCCTCTGTTGAGTCTGCTAAAAATTTCCATTGGAAACTTGCAATTTCTTGCCCATCTACTTTTTTAAACTAGAACGCCAGTACTGCACAAGACATTTCCATTTTTACGCACGAGAGCTAGCATAGCTATAGCGCGTATTAGCTATGGTAATTCTGTCTGTCCGTCTGTCACGACCCGGTACCAATCCAAAACCAGGTGAGATAGAGATTTTGGGTTTTTACCATATGATAGCCTATTGTCTCTAATATTTCGTGTCAAAATTTCATCTCACTGGGTAAATGTGAAAATGGTTGCAAATAGGCACAGACATGCTGATTATCATAACAAGCACTGGCGTCGAGCTTCTTAGAAATGTCAACATCGATGACCTTGAACCCCCAAAATAGAAAGTTTTAGTGAATTTTTCACGACTTCAGGCTGTGACACGCATTTCAAGAGTGAATTGCGCCAAAATGGCTGGAGACAGACCAAAACGACCTGTGCATGAAATTTTTCGCACTGAATGTAGATTTTAGCGGTCCAAGTCCAACTCTCTACGCTCAATGAGGGTTGCGCAAGCGGGTATCAAAGAGGGGTACCCTTCTAAAAAGTGGTTATTTATCCGTTGTTGGCTTGTCTAGCGTGAAAATAGTTGCAGATATGCACAGACATGCTGCTTATCATAACAAGCACTAGCAACGAGCTTCTTAGAAATGTCAACATCGATGACCTTAAATGACCTTAAACCCTAAAAATATTGGCTTTTAGTGATTTTTGACAATTTTTGGCTGCAAAAGAGTGAATTGCAACAAAATGGATAGAGATAGACCAAGCTTACTTGCGAACAGAAACTGCTATTGGCTCTCGCGTGTCTCATGAGCATTAACTCAGATTTCTTGTTTGAGACTAATATATCATAAAGTAGTGTGGTGAAGCAGTTAAAATGTAGGAGACTAGGAGTATCTTTGATGATGTTTAGTACAGTTTTGAAAGCCAAACTACCAGTGAAAAAGCTGTAATGTCGCTTGTCAATCTTTAATAATGAAGTTATGACAGAAAAATTGTACAAGTATCATGTCAGTCATATTCACCAGGTGACAGCACCATTCGTAGTTTAGATGAAATGATGCAAAGCAGAATTGGACTGGACAAAATATCAAATAATTTGAAAATAAAATGAAAATACTTACGATAATGACCAGTTTTTTCATCTAGTCGAGCTTGAACAACTGCTGCCTTTAGATAATTTGCTGTTTCTTCGGCTGTTTTTATTAACTAAACATAAACAAAACCTCTAATAAAAGCACACTGATTGAAAACAATGTGAAATTGCTGTTCAATATTATAGATTTATATTTAATGGAATGACAACATATACTGTAAAATCAGTCAATGTTGACAGCTGTAACAGAAACTTTGTACTAACACAATCTTATTTACCAGGTGACAGTATGACTCAGGATGCAACCTGCTTGTAAACAGAATGAAGACTTTTAAATATTAAATCAAAGAAAAGGCCAACTGCCAAGCTGCCTGAGTTGAATAGATAAATAAATAAATAAAAATAACGTAGAATAACTGTGCCAAATCTAATAGTATAAAACCACTGTTGATACACAACCTCGTCAATTGCAGTGATATCCACAACATTCCTGTTCTTCTGAAACTCGTCATTGATTTTCACTCGACAGGCTGCCAACAATCATCGCTCAACAGTGAGTGATATAAACAAGTTTTAACCTTTACAGAAGTTATTATTATAAACCAACTTTCAGTGGTTTAATGCTGTTGACTCAACCTGGCTATAAACCAGTGTGCACATCCTTGTATGTATCATGTATTCGTCTTTTTCTTTTTTTGGATGATGTGGGTCAGACAACAAGCTGCCGTGAGCCAGTGTGGCAAGCGGGCTAGAGGTTGTGCACAACTGTGCACCACACTATAAAACTATAAAAAATCTCCCCCAAAATCCTGTTTAAACAACTATCAAAAGTTCACTTTTAGGGACCTAATGTAAACCTTGAACAACTGTGAAAATGACAATAAATTTTTTTTTAAAAACATACCAGTGTCTGAACTAAACACTGCTGAATTAGTTAAAAAGTTTTGCTATCTAATCCAATACAAAGTACTCTAATTCAATCATGTGGATGTTTATAGACATATACTATGATCACAAGTATAAACAACTCTTATTTGCAAGTGTATATTAGAAGCATTGGTTTTTCACTCGTAAATGTCAAAACATACAGCCAGGAAATAGAATGAACAGTTAGTCACAAATGTTACATGTTAGTGACAAAACAGCACTGTTATTATTCATAAATAAGCAGGAATTATATTCCCCAGTAATCACAGACTTTAGAAATTGCAGATTAGCTGGCTTCATTAATCTCATATATTAATTTGCACACTCAGTCCTCATCACACAATTTAATCCTTCACTTCCACGTCACAAAGCTGGAAAATGGGTGTCCAAAACTCAATACATAATACTATTAATCAAAATGAAAATCACATGCACACACAATTATACAACTACACTGTGTCTGGTAAAAAAGTAAACCCCTAAACATTGTACAATAGAAATGAAATCTGAACGAATTTGAACAATATTTCATATGCTTAGTCGAGTTAGTCCTCAATAAATTGCTGAACTGTCACCAAATTTCCTTTAAAAAATCATTTTTAGTGGAGTTATTAATAATTAAATATCAATGACAAAATATCTCCGTTACCAATATGTCGTTACATAACCTACTGCAGTCGCTCGATCGAAAGTGACGTTTGTTGATGCAATCAATGTGGTATTTTCTGCAGACGATCAGTATTTTAGTTAAACTGTTCAGACAAAAGAAAATGTATAGTAATAAAAAGTTTATTGTAGAATTTTCCAGCAAACTGTGGACACTGTCAGAATTAAACAAATGGTTGCTTAATACTAGACACTTCAAGTTTTCGGATGATCTCATAAAAGTCACTGTAACTATTGTTTGCATTGGTAAATTTAACCGAAATTTGGCACTTTAATTGCCAATAGATGATGCATTGTTGACATAGAATTTTGCCAAAATTCGGTTTATTGAAGTTACACAAATGCACAGTGGTTTACTTACGTAACGTCATATTGGTAACAGAGATATTTTGACATTTTTATTGTATAATGTCCAGGGGTTTACTTTTTTTACCAGAAACAGTGTATAGACCTACCAGTAGAAAACTAATAACCTGCTTTAGGCACTGTATAAGCCATTTGGACGGGAAATAAATCAAGTCTATACCACAGCTTATGGGACCAAATAATGAAAGCCGTAGTTAGAGTATTACACTGTGTCTCAAAAAAAAGCATGTGACTACATTTTTTGCAATAACTGGAACAATGAATGTCCGATTATAATAATTTTTGGCACACTTATTAATGAGACTATATGTCATCGAATGGTGGTTTCATTTCCCACCTCATCTATTTAGTGCAACTGTCTTACCTTGGGAAATCACAGA
>Ga0209367_1006112_pt1 | contig 16692 bp, 11 predicted proteins | sample WorMetLIZISLAND2_FD_187412 | JGI IMG/M metagenome (GOLD analysis project Ga0209367, IMG submission 187412) | Marine gutless worms symbiont microbial communities from Max Planck institute for Marine Microbiology, Germany - Olavius geniculatus... ... | reverse complement strand
CCTATTGGTCCATACCATAACCTATCTAAAAATAGCAATATTATAAGTAAGTAAAGCAAATAGGTTTTTGCCACCGATGTCCAGTTTTTGGTGGACTTGCCCGAAAAGAATTGCCCGGGACCCGAAAATAGGGGGTTAGGTGCAAACAGCACACAATTATCTTTCACGGAGGGGGGCGAGTTATAATCAATTTTGTCCCAAAATTCGTGGCCATGGCAACGGGGGTTGGCAGGGGAGAAATTTAAATAACACCGTCAGAAAGCTGAGGTCTGAAAATAGGGGGTAGGTGCAAACAGCGTGCAATTATCTTTCATGGGGGCCGAGTTATGCTGCTTTGAAATCTCCATTGACTGTAATGCAAAATTTTGCAACTTTTCAATGCTTGCTATGGCAACAGGGGTTGTTAGGGGGTACACTTAAATGACACCATCAAATAGCCCGAGCCCAAAAATAGGGGGTACGTGCAAACAGCGCACAATTATCTTTCATGGGGGCCGAGTTAGTCAATTTTGTCCCAAAATTTGTTGCCATAGCAACAGGGGTTGTTAGAGAGTACACTTAAATGACACCATCAGATTGCCCAACCCCAAAAATAAGGGGGTAGGTGCAAACGGCATGCAATTATCTTTGACGAGAGCCGAGTTATACTGCTTTGAAATCTCCATTGGTAGTAATGCAAAATTTTGCAACTTTTGAATGGTTGCTATGGCAATAGGGATCGTTAAGAGGTACTCTTAAATGACACCATCAGATAGCCCGGGCCTGAAAATAGGGGGTAGGTGCAAACAGCATGCAATTATCTTTTACGTGGACCAATTTATACCGCTTTGAAGTCCCCATAGGCCAGAATGCAAATTTTTAAAAAATGAGGCATAAAAAAGGGTAAATTTTAAACATTTTAATTGAAACCATATAAGGAATGTGTCCGGCCACAGGATGCTTCGTTTGAGCCATTAGCGGCGTTTGTTGATTCAATGTGTGGACCTGTAGCCGTGCACAAGAAAAAAAATAGATGCCTAACAGCGAATTGCGCGCATGCTCAGCCACGCCCCCTTTAAACCGACTGTGACCAAATTTTGCATGTGGGGTCGGGTGGGCAATGTGATCACTGATGCCAAGTTATAAGGAAACCGGTTAAAGGGTTTCGGGGTTACAGGACCCCCCCCCAAACGTGATATCCTATACTTAACGTTTATCGCCCTTACAACAGTGTCAGCACTACCGTGCTGACATATATGGTGACATACATGACTTATATGGTGTGATACAAACGGAGAAAGCCAAAACGCATAATCTCCTCATCCGAGGTAACTAGCAAAATAAAAATAAACACCAATTAATATCAAACAGATAAGCATCTGGTTAGCACAGTCACACTAGATAAGTTTTTCATCTTCCATGAATTAGCCAGAGCAAAAAATAAAAAACAAGCATCTGGCTACAACAAAGAATACCAAACAGGCACCTGGTTGGCACGGTCACAGTAGATACGTTTCTCATCCTCACTAAGCTTAGTCCATCGATCACCAAGGACTTTGCTGACGGCTCGGTTGTCAAGGTGTGGGTGTTGACGTCGCACAATGCTGCGTTGTTCCTGGCTGAACAACATGAAAGAGTTCATCGGCCGACTCACGTAGCAACCGGCACTGTCTGCATCAGCTGCCTCCGCAACTCTTGCCTAAGACACAGCCGCAAATATCATGAAGGTAAAGCTAATGCCGGTCTTACACTTAGTGATAAGCATAAAATCCTTAGTTGGTCCCGGTCTTCAAACAGTAGGCCCGCAGTTGACTTAGTCGTACAAGGTCCCAGCCGTCATTAGGGCAAGCCGACCGTAATATATTTTACTTCCTGACCCTAGCTACATTTAATCTGTTATTTATTTAATATCAAGATCGTAACCTCCACGGATCATACATGTAAATCGGGCTATTTCCAGTTACAGTAAACAAGTAATTACTTCGATCAACATATATGCAGCCGGTAACTTCTGTTGCAAATTGCAGCCAAGCCACTGCCGATAGCGACATGATTAAGTCTGGCTACCTTATTTGCTTCCTCAGACAACTTTCTGGTATAACACACTGTTTAGCCACAATACATGCATTACAGACAGACAACAGACAGACAACTGACACAACATTGTGCCATAGGCACGACTGCTAGTAAAGTCAGCCAAAAACCAGCAGTAAACTGTCATGACTTTCTGCTAGGCCGACTGTTACCTTACCAGCCACATAATCAAACTGCCCTTTAGCCGGTACCAAACTATATTGCTTGGTGAGAGACACATGAAGGACGAATAAACTTTAGCATGGCATTAAGTCCTAAGACTACAAGGACATGTAACAATAAGCTTAAACAGTGAAGTCACGTAATAGTAGTCAGCGCAATGAGACGTTCTTAGTCATGTCTGTAAAACCGGGCAAAAAGTTTGGTTTTCAGTCTGCTGCGGAAAACTTCCAACGATGGCGACGACCTGACTGACTCCGGCAAACTGTTCCAGACCGATGCAGCAGTCACTCAAAAGGTGCGGTCGCCAATGGTAAAACGCACAGTGCGTGGAGCAACCAGCGCTGATGTAGTTGAAGAGTGCAGTCGTCGACGTGCGTTGAGGCGTGACACACGCTGAAGATCTGAAGCCAGGTAGCCAGGTGCAGAGCCGTGGAGGCAGCGAGCACTGCCAGCCAGAACGAAACACGTTCTGGCATCCGGCAGTAAGCAACTTGCCCAACATCGTTAACTGGCAGTAAACTGACTGAGAGTCGAACCAGTGACCTCCAGGCTGTAAGTTAAATGCATAGCCACTGAGCCACCAAGCCACTGAAAAGGCAGCCAGCATGGAATTCAAGTGCCGTTAACATCCCAAAAAGTGACGACTGTTAGTGACAGATTTTCACGTTACATCTTAAATGTCTGTTACAACAGCTTATTAACTGAATGTGGGTCACCTGATTAGTACTTTGATGGGTGACTGCCTGCGGGCAGGTAAACCATCTCGGTATGTAACCAGCCACCTAGGTCAACTCAGCCTTCCATGCTTCCTGGGTAGGTAAATTAAGTACTGGCCTATCTGGCTGGAGTTAAGGCGGGGCTCATTCACCTGTGTCAGATGGCAAATAACACTGGGTGATCCCATATGGCAGGTGAAGCTCTGTAGCTCTGTGAGAGGTTCGCTCCTTAAGAGCTATATACCACCTTTACCTTTACCTTTACCTTTACCCGTATGTTGTAGTTGAGCTTCAATGTTTCGATCACTGATAGACTCAGCTGCACTTATTTCATCAAACGGTGGAATTAAAGGAGACGTATACATACACTGGCAGTGATGGATATCTGAGTATCAATGTCCACAACTTTCTTGTCGATGTCGGATGATGCAGGTAGAAATACATCATCATCACCAGAACTGCACGCTGTAAACAACAATCAGCACTAGGACTGAGACAACACAATAAACCAAGTGTGTTTTATTCGGTAAGCCTACCAAAAAAATCCACCCCAAACTTAGTTCATTAAAGTTTCTTCGTTATAATTTCTTGTTCAGCAATGATAAACTGTTTCACTATGGTTGTTTTTAAAACTTTCAACCTTGAATCCATAAACGTTTGAATATTTGCTAATAATTTAAAATTCATGAAAACCCCAAGGAGCCTTTTTAAAAACCTAGGTTTAGCCCAGGTCTACTTCAAAACCAATGAAACCCAATAAAATTCACCAAATTTAAAAATGGGTTATTGAGTTCAACACACAACAACTTGCAATGACCACCATCGACATAAGCTCACTTCAATCAACCTGCTCTACATTGGACCCAACTAAAACAGTTCCAGACACGTAAACCACTTTGGTATGTAACAAGCTACCCAGGTCCAACTCAGCCTTCTACCCCTGTGGGACAGTAAAATAAGTGGGCCTATCAGTCTCTGAGGTGAGTGCAAAAATGGTGATAGCAAACAACATGCAATCACATATCAATCAAACAAGAAAAAAAACACTGACACAAAGTGGCCAACTGCTGGTTTACCAACCCTAATATAAAAAAAGCTTGCCGTAGTAAAAAAAACTGTAAAAATGACAATTACTGACTATATAAATATGGCACGCAGCTGGCTACGGGTGGGTCAGCAAGACAACTCAAGCCAGAAAAGCCAACGGGCTTGATGCAAACATTAGCAGCCAATTGGCGCTGTGCTACATTCATCAAATGTAACCAGTAAACTCTCATGAACGCTGTGCCATGAAGACAATTAACCATAAACACCGTCATGTCTATATTATAAGTAAAACAAGAAGTGGAATTACTGAGGATGCCGGAATCCAGCGAGGAAGACGGATGAAGAGATCTGACTGAAGATGACCGAGTTGTCAGACACGGCACCAGGCAATGCCATTGATATACAGGGACCGATGAATCAGCCACTTCTGTCATACAATACACAGTAAATATAATACATCGCATACACATTACACAGCATAATATGTAATATATATTGGGTGCTGCATAAAAAGTTTCACTGATCAAGCAGTTGGACAGTTTTGGAAATGACTAGTCCTGATTATTAAAATGTTTATAGGGTAGTCGCGCTGAACACAGCATTCGACACTGCGCACATTTCACTGCAGTAATCGAGGCTAATCAATTCTAAAACTGTCCGATTCCTTGATCCACATAATGCACGTATGCTCCACTGTTTATGTACCGCCATGTAAAACGACGTACAAACAAGTAAAAATTCCTTATGCAGTGACAACCTATAGCAAACAGCTCATGCAGATCACTGAGGCCAGACATGTCAATAGAGAGGCATGCTGATGATCAAAAACATCCTTAGTAATGACACGAATGAATGAAATATTACTGAAATACAAAAGTTAAATATAAAACATGAATATAAAAATAAAACAACGGATTTCATCGTCCGTGCTAAATATGCAAACATGACATGAGCCACTCGTCTAGCTGCCGAGCTTCTCAGGCATCAAATTAAGTCACAGCAAAAGCTGCGATATACAAAATTTCCGGAGGTTTTCTGCATCTAGCGACTTTTGCCTTTCAAACCAAAAATGAGCAAACCAGTTTCTCCAGTCTGATGAAATTTAACACCTACCATATTTCAATTTTTCTACCCATAATCTCCTCTATTGGAAATTAGGAGCCATCTGTCACAAAATTGCAACTTCCTGCCTCCCACTTTTTTAACCCATGTCGCCGCTAAAGACAGAGACTCCAACAACCTGGTCCGATCCAATCCTTGCACACACGGACATTCCAACGGAAATCCCAGAGCTTGGTGGAGCACTGTTGCTAATTTTCAGTTAGGAACACTTTCCAGTTAAGAACTCATATAGGACAGACAGATAAAAGGATGGACAAAAAACTCACAAACAGGCAATTCCTGAAGTGCAGCCTATCAGAACGGGCACATAATAATGAGATCAACATCTGCAGATGAAGAGATTACATCGATAACAAAAAAAAAACCAAAACTACCTGGAACTGTGGCAGAACTGCTGGTCCAGCTGTCCACAGTAGAAGCTGCCGATCCATGTGACAATTCTGTCACTTTCTCACCAAATAAACTTGGCATGCGGCTCGCACTGAATGAACCACGGCTTGTAGTTGACACAGCTGTTGTTTTAGTAGTCAAAGACAAAAGTTCACTGCCTGATGTAACTGATGTGCTCTTGACAGCAATGTACAATGGTGCAGCCATTTGACTGTGGCCTTTGACAGAGTCATGGCGTACTGCCGCTATTCTTGATGTAGTAATGGTAGATGTTACAATACTGACGCTTAGCATAGAATCCATCACACATTTAGGAATGTTAGCTGTAGTCAGCAAGGGGCTAGAAAAACCCGACATCTGGTAGCTTGGTGAGATCCGGAGTTGGTTAGACCCACTGGAAGTTAGCTGAAGATGTGTGGAAGACACAAAACCCTGGCAGCTAAGCTGAGATGGCACTTGGGAATTAGTTCCTGGCGACATAGATGAGGATGAAATAACATAGATATTTGTTGGGAGTTGGAGATTTCTGGCTAGCAAATCTTGTGAAGGCTGTGATGGACTTTCTTGAATCTCCATCTCAAGAGGCAGAGTGCTAGACTGTGATGCTACTCGGGAATTCGTCACCGATGACACGGAAACGAATGGAATGAAATGGATATTTGCAGGAAGTTGGGGATTTCTGGCTGGCAAATCTAGTGCAAGTTGTTGTAGATTTCTGGGAATTTGAGGATTGTTAGTTGGTGACTTCTGGTCGCCGAGAGAGACCAGCATGTTTGCCGCCTCCTTCTCATCGAAATGTCCCTGCTGTTGATGCCGATTATGATGTTGTGTGTCATCTTTCCATTCAACTAGACTTCCAGCTGACTCTGTGGCAGCCAATGACGACTTAAATGACTGTGAAACTGTCAACTGTTGTTGGTCATGCTGACTGCTGACAGTCAGATGTCGTGAGCAGTACCCCTTCCTCTGCGACTCTTTCATACAGTTGCCATATGAACACAGCCGGCGCCATTGCTTCCCGTTGAACTTCTTTCGCACTCCACCCGGCATCATCACGATCTGTCCCTTGTCAAAGAGGTTCTTATTGGCCGCCGACTGCGGGGTGCTGAGCTGCGAGTCACTAGAGAAGGTACTATCACTACGACCGAGGGTCGGAGGTCGGCTCGGGGTCAACATGCCGTCCTGCGAGTCAGCCGAGGTGGAAATCGGCACGAAAAAACCAGACGTAGAGAGTGCGGAGGAGAATGCTGGGGTTCCGATGTCGCAGCTGGTTGCAGAGGATGAAAGACGAGTAGCGTCGGGGAAATATTCCATCCTACTGCTGCTGCTGCTGCTGCTGTTGTTGTGACAGTCAGTGATGCTGGCTACTTCAGCATTCTCGCAGTCTTCCTGCCATGGCGCCTTCACACAACCACATCAACAACAACAACAACCAGTTATCATCATGTTCACAACATGTCTTACCCAATGACCTACCATTTAGCCACAATACATCAGTTACAGACAATGACGAACAGACAACAGAAGACACACTGTGCCATAAATGCCCTACAGCATAGCTGTAGCATGTCAAAAAATAGGTCCTCTAGATAATTTTGAGTAGTTGATACGAAAACACTTATAATGTACAATACAAAGTCAAAATATCGGTTACTAACCAGAGTTTAAGGTAGTTGCAAAAACATATCACTTACTTGCTGACTTGCCGGTCTCCTTCCTTCCTTCCTTACTTACTTACTTACTGTGTACACTATGAGATCACATCATCAGAACAGATAGAAATGAAGGCAACCTGCAAAAGTCTAAGACTTGCACGAGTCAACCAGACTTGACGTTTCACACCAATACCAGCTTCAACATCATCACCAAGATCAAGTTCGACAAGAAACTTAGTCCCCGGTGGCTGCAGAACCCGCTCACGAACCACCCCAAGCTGGTACTCAACCTACAATGCACATGCACTACACGTCAGATTGCACAGCAAAGCGATGAGCTGACGACATTTCACTGAGAAAAAAAATAATACAACAGCAACTCTGGCTAATAAAGTACACCGAATGCAAATACATTACTTTGAGTCCCTTAGTTTCAAACAACGAACATCAGCAGGAGTTTCTGTAGAGTAATCTGTTCATAAAAATTACACTGAGAGATGTAGGTACTAAAGACAGTGGCATCGTGGAGGGAGGGGGGCAGAGAGGGAAAATGCCCCAGACTGCCCACATAAATTTCAGCCTCTTGTTCTTGTGTGAAAAAAATGCTTCCAAAAATACAAAATTTTGGTTTAACATCCCCCATTTTGAGGGATTTAGGGATAAAATTAAAATTTTAAGCACCCATAATCTCCTCTGTTGGAAATTAGGAGCCATCTGTCACAAAATTGCAACTTCCTGCCTCCCACTTTTTTAACCCATGTCGCCGCTAAAGACAGAGACTTCAACAACCTGGTCCGATCCAATCCTTGCACACACGGACATTCCAACGGAAATCCCAGAGCTTGGTGGAGCACTGTCGCTAATAACATTCTCCGGTGACGTCTGAATGATCTTGTCACTGTTCCCATCAAACTGAATTCCAATCGGACCATCACTAGTGCTGATGTGTTTGACCAGCCCGGGACAGTACACGGAACTGGTCGGATGCCGGGCCAGGACCCTGTGTCCCCTCCACTCCGAGAGATCAGTGCGTGAAACTGGTGGCAAAGAAACTTCTGAAAACTGGGCAGTCCGACAAGGCTCGATACAGCGGTCGGTGCTGTCCTCCGGTGTAAGATTAATTCTACGTTTCTTCGGAGGTCGAAGTATTGGTCTTGCATCAGTGGGACTGGTGCCATTCGGAACTGACTGCAACAGCTGCAAAGATGAGCCTACAGCATCTGAGGAAATGTCTGAGGTGTTAACACTGTGTTGAACAGCCGTGTTGTTCCACCTGGTATTTCTAGCACAGTCACCAGCATCAACATATTGCTCGACTTCTGTCGAAAAACTGACACTTTCAGTATTTCTGTTAATATCTATAGCTGCTCCAGTTGCCTCGGCTTTTGACAATGATGTGAGATTCGAACCATCACTAATCACCGATGATGTAAGATTCAGTCCATCACTAACGATCACCGATGACATATAGCTTTTTCGCAGTTTTGACAGCATGGCAGCCTACAAAAAACATTATAAAATGTCACTAAAATTAAGTATATTTGTTTACCAGATCACATCATAACATAAGTCAAGGTCAAGTGAAGGTCATCCCATGTACTGTGCAGAATGACCTTCTGTATGTACACAGAAAATTGTTATTGATGACTGCATTCAACTCTGAAGTCTTGCTTTAAATTTCAAGGTCATAAAAATTTATAACTGCATCAAAAGCAACACAGTTATTAAAATTATTTATTATTCACTGCAGAAACTATACATTTATCTTGATAACATGCAAAGCAATTTGGCTCTTTTAACTAATAAAACATCAGTCGACAGGCATCCATGTACAAGCATTAGATTTACACAACCAACCATACTGATCAATGCGCAAAGCTATGTAATATATTTCTTTATAAAATATATCTTTTCGTTAAAAAATATATAACATGGCACAGTACAGCAAGAGAGTATATCAAATTGCATTCAAATAATAAATAGTTGCAGAACAGTGACAGCAGTGGTTATATACAAAGTACAATATTTGCTGTTGTTAGTGATAATAAGCATGTTCGTCCCAGTTTGTACGCTGAGGTTTATTACTCTTCAACGTAACTGTCTCTCTGTGCGAAGACGTATATGCTATCCACTGGCTTTCCATACATGACATCATGGCTATTAATAGCTACATCAGCAGCAACAAAACTCTGAAAGCATAATCGAACAATCGTATCGAAATGCATTATCAAAACTGCTGAAAAACACTCCAAACTGTCTGCATTATCGTACATTGGCAAATTTTCTTTAAGCCTTCATTGATGATCATCTGCAAACGTTAGCGAGTTTGCAGAAATTTGCAGTTAAGTACGACCAGGGGCGACGAAAAACGCAACCCTAGACATCCAGTCCCGCTAACGAAGTGCCGTCTTGTCGAACATCTGGCCTATATTTCGGTGTACCCTCGTCGGCGAGTCGGCCACTGAACTGATAAACAATAAGCGGTGCTCTACTCACCGAAATGTGTGAAAAACCGACGACATTAAACCATTTTTCAGGCAGATCGACCCCTACCACCAACCACAGGCCCCACTCACTCACTTGCAGTGCTGCAATGTGAATGAGCATGCTGCGCGGCCTCTGATTGGCCAGCCGGCTCACGTGCCACAAAATCTGCAGCGTGATTGGCTGCTAATTTGGCCCCGGCGGTCGGTACCGTCTCATTAGTATTCAGAACATTACGTCACCACGTGCACAGCGACAGCGGGCCTGGAGTGAAGAAGTCCTTAACCATAATCGCGATTAACGACCGGTGGTTTACTAATCCATAATTTTTATCGTCTTTTCCACTGTCCGAGTCCGCTCACAATTTATTGGAAAACGCTCAGTACTCGTCATATTGCTTGGCTGACTTTTAATCAAGTAAATCTAATTATGCATTTACGGTAGCCCTCTAGCAGTTTCTCCGCAGCGCTGCGCTGCGGTAGGCCCCGGGTAGGGCCACGTAACCACGTTCAAGGACACTTTTTGTTTCGACAGTTCTGCTAGTATGGTTACGTCGTATGCTGCTGCAGACGTAGGATCGCACCATCCTCTGGCAGATGATGATCGACGTTGCTGTGGATAGGGCCAGTTCAACCAAAGTTTGTTTTGGTGCACTGCATTAAGTCCTCAAGGCGCCAAGCTGCAGTCTCGAGGCCAAAATTTATAAACAAAATAAATTAATTTACTGTTTATCAAAACGTCAGTGTGACGTCATAGACAGTAATGTGGTAACCAGTTTTTGAAAATTTGACAGCATTTTAGCTTCAACATTTTTTATGCTGAAAATCGGTAGGCAGTCATGTTAAAAAGTTTATAACTTCGTCCTTTTTCAACAGAATTACATTTTACTCGGCAGTTAAATGAAGAAGGTTTTAATAAATAAAACTGTAAAATTTCAAGTTAAAATTACACACTCTTGCTGAGAAAACAACGAAAAACTTTAAAGGGCTACTTTTTTGCTACACCCTGTAGACGAGCCAATATAGCGATAAAATAATTTTTGGGGGTACCCCTATTTGATGCCCGCCTGTGCAGGCCTTCTTGAACTAGGGGGTTGGAACTTGGACAGCTAAAATCTATACGTTTAATGCTCAAAATTTTATGCCTAGATTGACTTGATCTATCTGCAGCCATTTCGTCGCAATTAATCAGTCTTGAAATCTGCACTGCGGCCAGAAATTGCGAAAAATATCATTAAAAACCTCTATTTTTAGGGTTCAAAATCATTTAAGGTCATCGGTGTTGACAAATCTAAAAAGCCCGTTACAGTGCTTAGCAGCATATGTTTAGCTGCAAGTTTTGCAACCGTCTACACACCAGACAAGCCAATAGCGGCAAAATAACGTCTTTTAAGAGAGAGTACCCTTTTTGACTCCGTTTTAGGGAAACCCCTTCACTCAGGGCCACGAAATTTTGTCACAAAAAACTAACATATCCTTGTGGCAGCTTGCATGCAGTAAAGATTGTGTACGTAACCATAGCTCTTGCACCGTTTTGACAGGACTCAAGGGTGTGACAGCCTGGACGGACAGACACTTCGACGATGGCTAAGATGCGGGAGCATTACATGCTGTTGCAGGTAAAATCCAGCGGGCGCCCATTGCATTGCATTGCTTTACATCGACCACGAGTTGCTCGTCAAGTTACTCTATTGTCATAAAATAGTCAGGTCGCACAGCACTAAAAAGAACGAAAATACAAACAATATGGCGGATGCTTATAATTCGGCAACAAGAGGTCGGTAAACTTGATGTTCTTATGTATATGAGCAATGATCAGATGTGAACATGATGTCAACACGTATTCAAATAATGATAAGTTTGATTTAGCGATTTGAATGGCTTTGATTAATCACCTACTGGTATTTGATTGGTTCGTCGTATAATGTGCATTGTCGGAACTCATGCTGGTTTCTGTCGCAAGCGATCAGTGGTAAAAAGCGGATCAGCATTCAGCAGACGGGCGGATCTGCGGATGTTACGTTAGTGTTAGAGATAGGATTAGGGTTAGGAATTGGGTTAGAGAATGGTTAAACTAATAAATTGCGGCTTACTTACAGCGTTAGCTGTCAATGCATCCTCAGATCCACACATCCGCAATCGGTGTCTGACTTTTTCGCCCCTTTGCCGCCTCGTTCCCTGGCTCATTCGCCCCCTGGCTCGTTCGCCCTCTGGCTCTTTCGCCAGTTGGCTTGTTCGCCCCCTGTGCCTGGTTGATTCTCCCCTAGCTTGTTCGCCCTCTGGCTCGTTCGCCCTTGGCTCTTTTGCCCTCTGGCTATTGGCCCCCTCAACTTGGACGATTCGCCCCCGTTGAATACCGGTAATTTGACATCGAGGTTTATATGTAATGTTTGTCTTTAGGCCTAGACTGTTTATGCATGATGATGAATGTTTAATGCTTTGTTCAGTTAGGACCTATAAAATAAAATCATTAGGCCTATAGATGTATTTTATTATACAGAGAGTCAGAGATATCTTTGGCTTTTTAGTATGCTTTCTTGCCTTAGAATGTTTGCACTGATGTCTGATGCTGTCTATAGATCTAGGCATTCCGCATTTGTCGAGCAGTTATTAGGCCTAGACCCAAGTATACCTGTACGAATTCATTTTAAAGGAAGGTCGTCGTTGACACATATATATAATAGTTGCGCCGCTGCAGTGAAACCAAAGATGACTGACTTTGTGAGCAGTTTGTCATGTATAACGTTAATTGAAGTAACTATTAATCAGTGGTGTGACAATACAAGTTTACTTGTTGCCTTTCTGTAAATTGAAACACATGCCTCAATAACGAATCACCGGTATATTCAACGGGGGGATGGGGCAAATCATCCAGGGTGAGGGGCAAATCAGCCAGAGGGCGAAGGGGGGCGAATCAGCCAGCGGGCGAAAGAGTCAGGATGAGAACAAGCCAGGGGGTGAAACGGCAAAGGGCAAAAAAGCCATAATTCTCCACCATCCATAATTGACTGGAGCTTGACTTTTACGCAGCAGGACATCAAATAATTATTGAATTATCTAATAAATTGTCTTTGTTTTTAATGATGTCTACAGACAGATCGCGATCTCCACGACCTGCTGCCAGCGAAGAATCCATTAACAATATGTCTGCTTCGAGGTAATGTTTGTTGCTTATTTTAGCGCTTGAGGTGAAAGTTATCATGGCACACAACATTGTGTATATAATTAGTACAAAATGTGATTTCATCCAATGTGTTCACTTTTTTGGCTAACCTAGATGGACAAGTCAAGGAATTGACCGAAAGCTGAAAGTCAGAGAAAAATGCTACTAATTATTTAGTAAAAATCTTGTGATGGACTGGCTGTTGTCAACTTTGTGTTTGGGCACACACAAGTATTGTGTATTTGTAATTGGCTTTTCTGGCATAAGGTTAATCCATTGCATTAATTCACTGGTACTAGTTTGATTTTATATCATTACGCGCGAAAGCAGCTACGGCTTTCAGCGCATCTTAGCCATCGCAATTCTGTCCGTTCGTTTGTTTGTCACACGGGTGGATCAGTCAAAAGTGGTGCAAGCTACAGTCACTAAATCTTTACCCTCGGCTGCCTGGAAGACTCCAGTTTCAGGAACCATAAAGCTTTTCCATAAATTTGAAGGGGTAACTCCAAACGAGGGTGCTAATTGAGAGGTAGGTGGACAAAATTTGCGATTTTTGGCCAATAAGTCGCTGTATCTCAGTAACTGTATGAGATAGGGCCTAGGTTACTATTAATCACTAATAGGAAGTCGTACGCTATCATTCACAAGGTTGCGCCACGGAACTATCGTTATGCGATCCAGATAGAGAATTTGTTATTTGTATATTAACTTAGCGTGAACGTCCCAGTTTGAAAATCGGTCAATATTAATTGGTGAAGATATGGACAAAAGTAAAGTGGCGCATTTTTGGGCCCACCTTGTATATTGTGACAATCATCTTATGTTTGTGTATGAAGGATAAATGACAGCACAGAAAACAAAAACACAGGTCAGTTTGCAACTTTGCATACGGCTTATCTGTTACTGAAGGTTGCACTGATTACTGCCTGTTTCAGATTATTTTTCTCTTTGCTTGAAATTATTTTGCTGAGTAAATGATGGACAAGTTTCTGTAGCAATGACATACATGTAAAAAGACATAAGATATTACAGAGTAATGAAAAACGCTAAAACTACAGAAAATCACAGAACATTACCTCGCACGCCGAAGAACTGTGCAGAAGTCCAAAGCTCACTTTGACTAGTTAACTAGTTTAACTTGTTTATAAAAACTTGGAATAGTACTCGCAACTGTGATCAGACTAATTGAAATTGGAAATCAATGATTTAAATTCAGGGCAACTCAAGGGATTGCAGAAACGTTTATTTTTTTGTGCTATATGGTATGGATGATAAGATGGCTTCTGTTTATGTATCTTTGCACATGTATATTAGTACCTATCATTTTATGATTAAACGTTCTGTGATTTGTGATGTCTAAATTTGTATTTTTTTCTTTAGATGCTGCTGCTGGACTGGAGGCGAGGTTACGGAGCGTAGCTGATGGTAATGAATATTCATTTAACTCTAATTGTCAAGCGGCATCAATGCTTTTCTGTATTACTACTACTAATAAAAATAACATATGAACTTATAAGACGGTATCGGCCCGCTATTTCGAAGGTCCGCTATTCCGAAAGTTCATTGTGTGGATACGCGCCACAGTACTACGGTTAGGGTTAGGATTATGTTTAGGGTCAGCCTTAGGGTTGGGCTTAGGGTTAGTAGAAATTGTAAACTTTTGCAATAGTGGACCTTTGGAATAGCGGACCCGAATCTTATAAGACATGCAAAGTTAGCTAGCTGAATTCTCCGAGGCACCAAAATTCTTTGATGACAGTTCTGCTAGTGTGTGGCAGTGTTCAGACACTGGGCCACATGCCCAAAAAAGCAATGGGGTTTATTGTGTAAATATATCTAAATATCAACTGAACAATCTATTTTTAAGGCTCTTTTTTACTAGTACTGGTAATGAAATATTTTATTAAAGTTCAGTTTTTATAGCTTTTATTTTTATGAATTTGCAAATTTTTTTAGATATTCGATGTGAACTGTATTTCAAGCACATCAAGTTTGGCCGGATTTAACCCCACAACCCAGTAAAACATTTTGGGTCAAGTTTTTAATTTAACAGAAAAGTGTTTTAAGCCCTGGTGAACGGAACAGATATATGTGATTACAGTGGTTTGGCGTGTAGAATACCACTTAAGATATGATAGGCAGGGAAGATCCAGTCGACCTATTTGAGTACAGTAAGTAAACTGATCAGTGGTGTCCATTTATTGGCTTTTCTAAACATGTTAAGGAATCAGTTGTTAGTGACAGATTAATGCCAATTACTTTCAATTATTGCAGTGGTGTAATGCAGCAATTTGCTTTTCTGTTCTGTAGCTATCTTACTGTGTTAGTGTTGACAAAATAAACCCAACCAGGAACCAGACGTGAGTTTGATCTACTAAGCCACTGCTGAGATATGGCTGTTTGAAATTTTGTAACATTTTGGATTTAATTCGACATAAAGTAGCACTGTCGGATTTGCTGACCTGAAGACCTTACTTAGAATTGAACAGGAAGTGGATTGGATGACTGGTTGCTGAGATTGCGCAATTTGAAATTTTTTTCATGATGCGAGGTCGGTTATCGGTCAGTTGTCAGTCCTGAATATTATACCATGCTCGTATAATATGAAAGCAACTCTAGTTGATGTATTGCATTGCCATTGGTTGTCTGAATGTGAACATGTGCTGTAGAGCCGGCTGTTGAGTTGACAGAGGAAGAGAAACAGATGATGAGCGTCATGGGCTTCTATGCCTTCTCCACCACAAAGGTCATTCAACAGCTTACTTCATGTTTACTTCTAGCATTGTTGTACTTGTAGCTCATCTTCCCGCCTCATTGGTTAGACTTTTGTCAAGGCATAACTTGGTCAGTGGTTGTTAAATATCTCGTGCCAGAGTACTTCAGTGTTTATGTTGGCATGTGGTCGCTCCTTTGTACTGGCGATGATGCATTTGATTGCAATTGTTGGCATGGGGAAATTCAGCCAAGAATTTTGCCGGAGCAAGATTTTTAAAAATGGTTAGATACCGTACGTCCAGATTCCAGATGTAGGACTGGGATTCGGTACATCAGTCATTTGGTGGTCTGACAGGGTACTTCAGCAGTTTGAAAATTTAGCTTACCTGCACTGAGTCCTGGGGGAAATTGTTCTGTTCACTTCAGCAGCAGTATTTTATACACACAAGTCTTATAACAGAAAGTTATGATGGCTACACACTTTACTATATATGCTTAGTGTAACGTTATTATGATGTCAGAGTTTGTTTACATTGGTGTTACGTTCAATATGTTAATGACGAAAGGATCAGGCAGCAGCGTACCTGCCTTAGACTAAGCTTGCATCGTGGCCAAAGTGGCCAATTTGAGCCCAAACTTTAAATATTAGTTCCAAATGATTGTCTCCATGACTGTTTCGAATTTTGTGAAAATCTATCAAATATTAATGATTTTACACTAACTTATCTGTAGGGGTGCAGCTAATTTTGGGACATGGTGTAGGTGCATTTTAGGAATAATACTTTTCATTACTGAATGTTGCCATAGTCGGTCCATTTTCATTGACATGAGAGAGTTGGTGGCTTGATGGCTGTTTGGTCCTGTATGGCAGGTGATCTTCCACAGTTTTGAGATGGGGTTTCCAGTGAAGATACCCTAACTGATTCCTCATCCTAGTTTATTGAAGATCAACTTTGGTTGCCAAACATCGACAATTTTAAAAGAAATAAAGGTTGTAATGTGAGAAGAATAAAATAACGATTCAGTCTGGATGAGCTTTATTCGAAGAGATTTCTGTCTGTGGTGTGTTTGTGCAGAAGTTTTACGACGACGAGCGGGAGGACGATGATGAAGGCGGTCAGCGGGGTGGTCGCGGTGGCGGCGGTGGTTTCAGGGGAGGTCGTGGT
>Ga0209367_1006111_pt1 | contig 16696 bp, 15 predicted proteins | sample WorMetLIZISLAND2_FD_187412 | JGI IMG/M metagenome (GOLD analysis project Ga0209367, IMG submission 187412) | Marine gutless worms symbiont microbial communities from Max Planck institute for Marine Microbiology, Germany - Olavius geniculatus... ... | reverse complement strand
GAGGCGCAGTTCATCCGCCTTCTTCGAAGAAGAAGCCGTTGACCGCTACCTTTATGCCTGGGTGAGGACTGGTGAAGGACTAGCGCCCCGCTGGTTTTCAAGCCAGAATTTCTATGTTCCCGGGGTAAAGCTCCGCTACAGGAGTCGAACCCAGGACCTCTCGCTCTGGTGAAGTTGACCTGAGTCCAACACTCTAACCACTCAGCCACCGAGCTCCATATATAGCCAGTGGCATTCGGTATTCGAAAGTGTAATAAATGTTATCCAGTTTGAGCATTATTTATAGTGTACCCAGTAGCTTGGGTATGTGTTTTTTAGACACTGCTGCGCTATGGAGCAAACCCGGATTTGCGAGATGAAGATGGCAAAACGCCGCTGGACAAGGCTCGCGAGCGAGGCGACGAGGGACATCGGGAGGTCATCCAGATTCTCCAATCACCCGGTATGAAACTGGAGTTCATTCTGTTGGCATCAGTTGTGCTCAGACAAAAGCCGATTCACATCGACTGTAGATATTAAAATTCCAGCAACTTAAACAGTATTTGTGACTTAGTAATAATAAACGAATTCATATAGCACCAGTAATGGGCCCAATATGTCAATTGACTTCAGTGGTGCTACACAATTAGAGCTAGGGCTAAATGTTTGACGATGCCCAGTGTGATATTTAACATTGTCATTGCAAAATATCTTCTGATGAATTTCTTATTTCCAGCTGCGTCCGCATGTTTTTTGCTCCGTTGCCAGTGTTGTCATTTATTATTCACTATATATGACCACTATTTAGTCTTCTTCAAGACTTATCTCTGTTCCACTGATCATATCCAGATCTATGCAATTTGGCACTTTCCGGTCATAATTGAGGTCACTCCGAGTCACCTGATGGTGATGATGCGAAGTTGCGATCCTTATCTGGCTGAATTAAGCCTGAAATGCATCCATAAACCCAGCGCACACACTATGTGCTAATGTCAGGTGAATGGATGATCCCGGTGAACCAGGAAAACCTTGCTCGGTCTGCAGCTCCGGCAGCTGACTCAGCCTCGACGAGCACCACGGCTCCCGAGAGTGAGAGACACGAGGAGACTGCGGAGGACAAGCAGGACACAGCTGCTGCTGCTGCTGCTGAAGTCAAAGGTGATCCAGAGATGGCGCCAGTCTTCCTGCGACATCTGCTGCCAGTCTTCACCCAAGTGTTTCAGTCTGCAATGGTCCAGTCAGTTCGGTTCGTTTCTTATACTGATGTTGCTCTGATCTGTAAAAGCCATGTTATAACAGTTACCATCTGTTCATTTTTGAGGGATCTTGAATAACTCCAGAGAAGTTAGATGGTTACACAACAATCAGAAGTAAAAGCTGCAGGAATGGCAACAGTTGTTGAGCTGCAAACGAGTTTTATTGCAGAAATTAATTAATGGCATAAGTACTCTGCATAGCACTTATAGAGTATGTGATAAAAAAATTATTAAAATCTGCTAATCTTCATTTAACTACGACCAGTAATGTTGGGATGTTTTTCAGGTTTTCTGTTTATTTCAACACGTATTTTGCTTGATCTTCTTTCCCTAGGTAGTGCAGAAACATATATTGGGTGAGGTTGGAAACTGAATGGTCATTTAATGGCAAGTTGTGTCAGGAATATTCAGACCAAAAATTGTCAAAATTTGATAATTGGTTTTCAAGTTACAGTCAAAAATGTTGGGGATGCTTTTTGGGACACAGTGTAGTTTTCTAGCAAGTTTGGATTGAAAACGGTTTTCTCATAAGGTCAACTAGAAGTTAGTTATATCATGTAGACTGTCGTACTTGTAGTTAGTAAGTAAGTAAGTAAGTAAGATTATTTAGAAGGCACAGTTTAACAATAGCCACAATGCACCGCGCTCTCAACGCCTGAACAAAAATGTCTTTAACTGCTGTTTAAACTGTTTAGTTGCCCAGATCAACTAAACGGCAGTTTAGTTGATCTGAAAAGATGGGCCGGTTGAACAAAAATGTATATTGTAAGAGATGCATGTGTGCGTAAAACTTTAAGTGGTGTTTTCTGTGTTTGGTATAACACACTATTATGTATAATGATGTAGCGTCTATGTTGCATTGCATTGAATATTGGCAGAAAGGTATTATGGCTTCCGTTTGTCTGTGTTAACAGAAAAGCATCTTTGGCCCTACTCAGGAAGATGATGCACTACATTACTCCAGTGCTGCTGGATGAAATCTGTTCTCAGGAAGGAGCTGCTGTTAACTTTGGCTCCCAGCTTGTTGAAGTTCTTTCTGTTGTTCTTGACAATGAGGTACATTGTTACAGTGATTTTTCTCCATTTCTGAATTCCTCAGTGTTTTGATGCTTTTCGTTGGGTGACAGAAAGAGTATTAGCTTGTTTTTACAGATGCCCTCAATTTTTGACAGCATCAATACACGATATACACTGTGTCTCAGAAAAACGTCCCGAACATTTTCGACTGTAACTTGAACAAGAATTATAAGATTTTAATAATTTTTGGTACAAATATTTCGGAGACAACTAGCCATTAAATAACAGTTCAGTTTCTTACCTCACCCATCGTCTGTTTCTGCACTACCTGGAGAATGCAGAACCAGTGAAATATTACATTTTTACCCCGTGTGGTACATTACTTAATCTAAATAATGCACGAAAACACATTTTGTTCACATTTTTGACACATCGGCTGACATTTCATCTGATTGTTTCCTTTTTTAACTGCCTGCAGTAAAACTGCTCAAAATGTCAGCCCATTGTGCAAATGCAAGCACGGAGACAATTTCTCCATGCATTGACAGCAGTGTCGATAATGTTATGCTGCAGGCTAATACAGACTTGTCAGTTGCTTCTTGAATTCATAAACATTCCTCAACGCCATCTGGTAGACACACTGCTGCCTGAAAGTCAAACCTTGTAATCAGCTGGTTGTTGGGGGCCACAGATGTGAATAGATAGAATTTATCAGTGTTTTTCATTCATTTCAATGCGTATTTTGCTTGGTCAGATTTCTCCAGGTAGTGCAGAAACAGACATTGGATGAGGTGGAAACTTAAACAACTATTTAATAGCCAGTTGTGTCACAAATATTTATGGAAAAAAATTATTAAAATCTGTTAATCTTTTTTTGAAGCTACGATCGATAATATCGGCGATGTTTTTTCACGTTTTTGTATATTTTAACGCATTTCGCTTGGTCTGTTTTCCCTAGGTAGTGCAGAAGCAGACATTGGGTGAGGTGGGAAACTGAATGTTCATTTGATAGCAAGTTGTGTCAGGAATATTCGCTCTAAACATTATTAGAATCAGATATTTTTTCTTCAAGTTACAATCGAAAATGTCAGGATATTTTTTGAGACACAGTGTAGAAAGAAATCCATTAAGATCTTTTCTTTAAAGAGAGATCTGGCTTGACACTCTGTAAAACTCAGCTTATGGAGCACAAAATAGTGGTGATGATAGTAGCAGAGATGGTGTGAGTGATGGTGATGAGGGTTATAATAGTATTACGAGGTACCTGCTACATTTCTTTGATTTTGCCAGGTGGCAGCACCATCTTCGGCAAGAGGTTTATTTTTTTGCAGTAACGTTCATTGTGGGTGTGTTGCTGATGTTATGCAGGAAGACGATGACAGTCACTACATAGCGCTGCAGATGATACAGGATCTGATGCTCAAGTCCCGGGATAGCTTTCTTGATTACTTTGCCCAGCTAGGTATCTTTCGCAAGGTGCTGAACCTCTGCGGTCCACAGTCGGACGATGAAGAAGACAAGGTAACAAGATGGAACTGTCATGATATGTTATCATCATTGTGTCCTGCTTTTGTTTTTGCATTTAATGCTTTGGCATGACCGTAGGAAGGAATTTTCACAATACATAATATCTGCTGACTTGTTGTACTTCACCATTTTTATACATTACATTACAGAGTTTTATCTCTGTGGTAATCCATTTAGACTAAAATTTTATTTCTGTCCAGTAGTGTATTACGGGAGTCAAAAATGCCAACAATTGAACATATAAAATGTATGGGTTAAAAGCTATATTAAAACAGTAACTGTGTAGTATTAATCTCTATTGCCATTTCACTGCCTGGCAACCATGTTTTCATGTGTCTCTGTCACCAAGCAGTATAATTTGGTACCAGCCAGAAGGTGATGATGCTTTGTGGCGGGGAAGGTAGTGGAATGCCTGGCGGAATGTAATGTTAGGCTACCAGCTGCCAACTGTTTTATCAATGTGGCATTTGTGGTCTGAATGCCTAATGACCGGAATGACCTATGACCTAATAGTAATGTTTGATTTTTGTTTTATCATTCCCATCTCTCCACCCCATCTCTCAGCCATAGTCCAGTCAAGGCGCCTGTCCCTGTTTGGACACATTGCACGAATGCCTGATGAAACAGATGCAAAACAGATCTTAACAGCTTCCCCCGCAGGAAACTGGAGGAAACCACCGGGACGTCCTCGTATCACATGAATGAAAACCATTCAGCAGGATCTGAAATCCAGCGACCTCAATGTGGACGACGCAGTTGACCTGGCTCAGAACCATTCACTCTGGAGATTGATGTCTACGTTTGGCGCTACGCACTCTTAGTGGTGCTTGCCAGAAATGATGATGATGATGATTCCATGAGTATTGAGTGTTCTATGTGAAGATTATCAATTACAGGCGGACGAGGCAACTGCGGCGGCTGCTGACGCCACCTTGGACGATGCAAAGGAGATAGTCCAAGGTCGTCCGTATCATTGGAAGGACTGGTGTGTGGTCCGAGGCCGTGATTGCCTCTACCTCTGGAGCGATGTGGCAGCACTGGAGCTGTCAAATGGCAGCAATGGCTGGTTCCGATTCATTCTCGATGGCAAGCTGGCCACAATGTACTCTAGTGGCAGTCCGGAAGGTGGATCTGACAGTTCAGGTAAGCCTTTGACGTGTAATAACTCTTCTGATTTTGAGGATTCTGTTTTGATGCCTTTTAAATTGCATTTTTCAGTGCTTTGATGCGGTTGGTTGGTGGCGTCAACTGAATCTGCAATCAGTTTTAGGAGTTTATTTTTGAGGACTGGTTTAACCTGGAGTTATTCCAGAAAAAAACTGAGTTAGTTCAACAAAAATCGAGCGTCAATTTGTATTTTTTAGAAAGACTCAAAAAATGCAGTGACATTTGTTTACTTTGGACAGTATGAACTGAGGTTTTTTTATTTCTGGACAACTAATGCTCTGGCACATAACATGAAATTTTCTTTTGATGGCTCGTGTAAGTATTGCATTGTTGTTGTTGCTGTGATTATGTGCAGAGAATCGCGGTGAGTTCTTAGAGAAACTTCAGCGTGTGCGTGGCCAGGTGAAGACTGGCACTAGCAGTCAGCCGATCCTGTCGAAGTCCGGCTCGACTCGACTGACCATTGGAAACTGGACATTGATGTGCAAGAAAGATGGCGAGTTACAGATTCAGAACTCTGATGGACAGCAGGTTGAAATTTAATGTTCACCGACCTCGTTCCTTTCATTATTTTTCATTATGTGGTTGCCACTGCATTACTCTTTCTCTGTCTGTATGTTTGTTTGTAGTTTTAGTGTTCTCTGAAAAATTTTGATTTGGAAAATATTGCTTGAACAAGAAGTACCACACATGAGAACTGACAAATGACAGTCTGAACTAGGTTAGATAAATAGTTTATATGCTGCTGTCTGTTGCAAGCTAATCAGAAGTTAAATGAGTACAGACATTGAGTTTCTTGGTAAAAGTTTTTGTAGCCTTTGAAATATGCTTATTAGAAGTCAGTAGTCACAGAAAATGGCTAGAAAGTTTCTAATGTTGCCGAGGGTAGAGCTGTCTTAAGCCAGCTGTCGTCATCCTTCAGTACTGTAAAGCAGTTCTGTGACAGGAAGGTTATCTAATGTGTGAAATTTCTGCCACACAATAATTCCTTTTGAAAGTTGTTCTAAGCTGGAGTAATTTTGAACATGTCCCTATTAAATAGAAACGAGGTCTGTATGTCACAGTGGCATTATGATGATGACAATTTTTCATCAAATTTTTTTCCTGACTATCGTGAACCGGACTCCATTCACAACCTGTGTCTAGTAGACCTAACACTAGTTTCAAGAAGTTTTAAAATTTCTGATTGATTGACTAATGATTGATTAGTTGTTTGATTGATTGGGTGTCCTGACAAAATCGGGAACGACAAAACCTGGACACAGTGTATACGCTTAGGTTTAGGAAATTAGGTTAAGGATAGGGTTGGGAATTAGGGTTTGGGATAGGGATTGGTATAGGGTTAGGGATTATGGTCAGGAATAGGGCTAGGTTAGGATAGAGTTAGGTTAGGGTTAGGGTTTGTGTAGTGGGCTGGTTTTGATGGTCCAGGTTGTGACAGAAAACCGATTGATTGATAATATTCACAATCAGAATACATGGTAAAGTGTATTGCAATGTGTCCGTTGGAGCAGCAGGCAACAATGTTGAGGGAAGATTTGCCGGGCTTTGTGTTTGAGTCAAATCGTGGAACAAAACACTCGTTCACAGCCGAGACGACTATGGGTCCAGAGTTTGCCGCAGGATGGACTGGTCATCGGCACAAGAAGTTCCGCTCGAAGATGGAAGAGACTCATCAGAAGGTCTTTGTGCTTGTTTTTCCGTGACAGTAGAGGACAGTTAGGACGTGATAGAGGAGATTTCATAGACAGTTCTGGTTGGGATGGTTCTGATATTTTTTTTGTAATTCTGGTTGCAGACAGAACAATAGCACTGATGGAAACATGACTTTCTGCTGATGTTCGGGAAGAATAGTCTTTCCATTTCAAAAGACACAAACACAGCAGTTGATGCGGATGCAAATTCAGAGCAGCTGGCATTTCCTTCTAGCATACATTTGTACTTTTGCTGTCAAACTGCGGTCATGTTAATGCTGCTGGCTGTTTTTCTATTTATTTGTGCACGCAATTACCCTAAAAAGTTGTCATTGTTTTTTGACGTTTTTCCGAGGAACTGTTGGAGTGACAGTCCAGATCATGATCTGAATGCAAGGTTTTCCTTAAAATTTCTTTATTTATCATTCTCATTCCTGTACTAGGCATCTAAGAATAAAACAGGAAATTTAGCGAGTAGTGCTTTTAAGATGCACATTGAGTTCAGACATGTTTACGTATGATCATACTTACATTATCATTAACTGTTTCTGCTTACAAACACTGTTGGCATATTTTCTATTTGAAAATTTTTGAGTTTTATTAACACTGACGAGTTGTCATTCATGTGGTTTGCTGTTGTTTGTTTGCAGGTGAAGCTGTTAGCTAAAGACATTTACAGTCAGCATTTTCGTGCAGCACAGGCTGTGCCACGAGGCGTTGTTGCCAAGTTATGTTCAGTTGTCAGACAGTTGGAGGCCGCTTGTGATAAACACACCTGCCAGGTATCTGCTACTAGCACTGTTACATCCAAATTTCCTTTTGAAATGTGTCTCGCAGCTAAAAAATTTTAAGAAATCTATTTAAAAACCCTATTTTAGTGTTTGAGGTCATCTAAGGTCATTGCTGTTGGTGTTAATTGAAAGCCCATGTACGACTTCCTATTAGTGATTAATAGTAACCTAGGCCCTATATTGCACCGTTTCTTAGATACAGCGACTTATTGGCTAAAAATCACAATTTTTTCCCTACCCCGCTCTCATTTAATGCTCTTGCTCGAGGTGACCCCTTTCGAATTTATGGAAAAGCTTTAAAGATCCTGAAACTAGAGTCTTCTAGGCAGCCGATAGTGATGATTTGGTGATCCTAGCTTGCATCGTTTTTGACTGATCCACCCATGTGACGGACAGATGGACGGACAGACAGAATTGCGATGGTAAGATGCACTATAGCAGTTCCTGCTGTCATGCGTAAAAAGCAGTTGATGCAATTTAAATTTAAAACAGTAGTTCTCTTTATTTTCTTGGATTTCCTTTCTGGAGAAAAGCAACCAGACCTGTTGAAAAACACTGGCAATCTTCAGAGGTTAGTTGAGTTAGGTGAATTTGAGTAAGCACCAGGATGGCATTGAAAACACTGAACAGTGAAAACTGGCAGTGTGAACTGTTACGTATGTCAGTGTATTTAGCCGTGTTTCATTTACAACATCTTTCAGTGTTTCGATGCTGTTGTTTCGATCACAGGAATGGCATCATCTTGTGAAAGTTCTGCCACAGAAATGTCTTTTTGTCGGCTTAACTTTTATTAATTACAGAAAAATTGGCATCAGTTACAGGTCAGGGAAAACTGAAAAATGTCAGGGAATTTGTGTTGTCAGGGAAATGTTAGGGAAAATATCATTTTTGAAAAGTCAGCAAAAATGATGGATCATGCAGACTGCAGGACTGCAGATAACTATGGTTTTTTGCATCTTCAAATATTAGAAAGCAGGCAAATTTGCGACTTCCATTGAACGTCCAAAAGCTAGACGTGTTTCAGCTTCAGGGGGGCTTAGTCCCCCTGACTCTCCAACCAGGGTCTCTGTCGTTTGCATATTGCTCTATTAATATTGTTTCATTACTTAATACCGTTTATGACATTTGTGCGATAGGGTTATTGTTTCGATAATGTCAGGGAAATTGTCATTCCATGACTGGAAAAGTCGGGGAATTTTGCTACAGAGAACTTGTATGAACCCTGTTGTGAAAATTCTAAAAAAATGCATTGTTGCTGTGCAGGGAGGAGACGAGTGGCGCAAGGAGATGAAGCAGGCGTTCAATGAACTTGTGCTGCTCGTTCGAGACGAACACACTGTATCAGCCTATGAGCTCGGCACCAGCGGCCTTGTGCAGGCTCTTTATTCCACTCTCAGCGTAAGTGCAGGACAACTTGTGTGCTTTCTGTTCATTATATCTCGTCATAATTTAACTGAATTCCATTGATTCTGATTAGGGCTGTGGAACTTAATGATTAATCACCCGATTAACTGTTAAAAATTTTTTAATTCAAGTGATTGATAAAATTTTAATTGCTTATTATGGTCAGTTGTCATGTTGCCAAGAAAGCATTATAAAGTGAGTTTGATACCAATTATTTTTTTAAAAAATCATAATTTAAGAATGTAAGCATTATTGTCACAGGAGTGGTAGGCTGAGTAACAATAACATGCATTTTTTGATAATTATTTATCGATGATTCTTTTAGCTTTTAATCAGAATTAATGAGTAATTAATCATCATTTCTTTGCCAAGTTCGGTATTAACACATGTTATAAGTTTCAGTGTCTGTCCGGTTACTTGAAGAATCCTATCACTAACCAAGAAAGGTGCAGCTTCTGACTGACCCCATCTGTAACCTGTGACTGGTCCAGCAGGGTGGTTTAACCTGATCAGATGGTGCTTAAATGTTGTTGCATGCTGCAGAATGTCGAGGAAAGAAGCACTCGGATTGGTCGTCAGAGAGTGATGGAGAGAGTCGCTGTCTTCCGTGAGGCTTTCAGTGACGACAAAGATGATGGGTTTGTACCATCTGTTTAGCCTGTGACGTACTCCTAGTTTTAAAAAATATACTTGTGCGTAAACAAGTAGCTATGTTTAAAAGTTAGTGCCGCTAAAGTCTTTAGCAACTGCTTAATCTGTATGTGTCACTGTCAAACCTTAGAATTAATTTTGTGTTTTCGTGATCATTTTTCTGTGAGCCGTAAACTATTGCTTGTTATTATTGTGCATAAAATCGTCTTACTGCCTGGTTCTTTTGTAAGTCTGCATTTTTTTTTGTGTGTGCTGTAGTTTGCTTTTTGTGATCATGGCATACACTTACTGTTGTGCTGGATTGTATAGAATTGCCTTAAGAAGTGCATAACATTGTCTTACTTATATGATTACTGTTTCTGCAGATCTTTCACATGCTTTCCAGTTTGCTTTTTCAAATCACTGTCGTTGTCTACTGTTGTGCAGTGGAGTGTCGCCTTCAACAGCTTTGGTTCGGAAGCTGATTGCAGTCTTGGAATCCATTGAAAAGCTACCTGTATATAACTACGACTCGCCTGGTGCTGGCTATGGATTGCAGGTAGGCTTTATCTCAGCCCAGCTTCAGTCTTGTGCTCATTTTATGTGTGCTTTTTTTATTAATTTTATTTTTTTGTGCTTTTTTGAGCTGTTGTTGTCTGCATTTGGCAAATAAATATGTTCACAATGCTTCTTGTTTAGCTGCGTCATTTTAGGTTTAGCATAAATGAGTTTTAGCAGCGGTTGGTATGCAACTAGTAACTGGATAGTGTAAAATCTTCAGTCCAGTCATTTAGTGCCATAACATCTATTGTCAGCCATTTGCTGGATGATTGTTTAATGTTAATTTTACATTACTAGATCACTGCTGCTTATGGAATCTAGACATAATGTGAGCTATTGTTTTTAAATTGACACATTTCTTGATTAAGCTTAAACTGGAGTATATATTTATTGACCATCACCCTCTTGTTATGTTACAGTGGTTATATTTTTTGTGAACTGTATTTTTGTCAACATGACAAGCAATGCTTCAGTGGTTTGAAAGTGTTGCTTTTACAATTAAAGGGCAGCTTGTCAGCTTGTTTAAGTACTCCAAAGTACTCCAGAGTAACTCCAAAAATAGGGTCGTTGCACAAAAGTAACGCACATGGTTATGTTTTTGCATGTGTAACTACTGTCGATGGTTGGGCAGATATTGACACGGAGACTGCGGTTTCGGCTAGAACGTGCATCAGGCGAAAGTGTGCTCATCGATAGGACTGGACGCAATCTCAAGATGGAGCCACTTGCCACAGTATCATCACTTGAACGACATCTGCTGAAAATGGTAGCGTAATTGGAACTTATAGATATCTGATAACTTATCACTCTGGTTGTCGATAGGACTTTGAATGCTTTAGCTATAAATTTCGCTCAGTAGTGTAGATTTTACTGCTAATGTAACTTTGATTTGCTGTTTGCTGTCTTAGCCATTGCCATTAAACTGTTGCAAGAAGGTTGTGCATAATACATAGTGTTCATTACTCACCAGCTGAACCATTTTGCAGAATTTGTTGGATTTATACTCAGAAGTAGCATCTCCATGATAGATTGGGTATCTCTGGCTAGCATCCACCACATGAACCATTTTAACTTGCGACTCAACTGCTCTTAACTGCCACACAACTGATGACAAGTATGTTTGTCTCACTGACTGTTGTCATATACGTTTGTATGTAATATCTAGTGCTTTATTTCTGTTTGTGGAAGTATGGCTAAGTAGCAGTAATACATTGTAAGTTCTGAGCATGATAAATTGGGTATCTGGCTAGCATCTATCAGATAAATTTTTACTCATGTTTTTAGCTGTTACCTGTTAATGTAATAATGTCTGATAATGCAAATGAAAAGCCGATTGGCTTGAGCCGCAGATCTGCCTGTGGGCAGCTGTGGTGTTCAGAGTGTAATGTTATTAAGGGGCTAGAGTGGAAGAGTGAAGATGTTGATCCAGTTGTTATTATTCTGTAGGTTGCCAAGCAGTGGTATGATTACGAGAGAACCTCTTTTAACTTTGTCAAGAAGCTGTCAGAACCGGGCTTCAAGGGTATCGTGTTCACACATCAGACAGACTTCGACGAGAATGGTCTCATTTACTGGATCGGAACAAATGCCCGGTAAGTTTATGTCGTACGTTATGACGTGGTTACTTTTGCGTTATTAAATAGTTTATTGTGGTTTGTCGGCAGCGTAATGAAGACTTGCACAATGCACACTAGTGTACATTCTGTGGAGTAGGTTTAGTACAGAAAGTTTTTGTCACATTTGAGCAGGTAAGATGCATCTGGGTACTGTCATGTCGTGCTGTACTTTGAAGAAGGGTCGGCCATGTGATAGAGTGTTTTTGATGTTTTGTGTCAGTCTTTTGCTTTCTGTTGTCTTTCTGCTTTGATTTCTAATCCCATCTAGTGTTTGCTAATGCCTTTTTTGATCTCTCTGTTTTCCGTGTACCTGACAATTGCAGTTCATTTATACATTGTATCTCCTGATAAGCCAGTTATTTACTCCGGAGTTTACTAAATTCTGTGTTTAAGTCGCATACTGATACTATACTGATACTGACACATTAGGCTGATTTTATGAAGGGGTATTTTTTAGTCTGGGTGATTTTGTGGTTAGATGCTGTTCCTGTTGCCAAACAGATGCCGTTCAAGCGCTTCAGTATTACACAGATATAATGTGTGTCACATGTTTTACTGTTTAAGTTTGTATATAGCCCACAAAGAAATCTCAGCATTTAAGCAGCCAGTTACAGTGTGAAGCCTGGCTCATTGCATACTGTATGTATGTACACAGAACGTCATCGGAATGGGTGAATCCTGGCCAGTATGGACTTGTGGTTGTCACTTCATCCGAAGGTCGCAACTTGCCGTATGGCAAACTGGAAGACATTTTGACTCGCGACTCAACTGCTCTCAACTGCCACACGAACGATGACAAGTATGTCTGTCTTTAAATAGACTCAAAGGTTGAAACATAACTTGATAAGTTGATAAATTCATCAAATTACCGTGCCAAGGTGATTGACAGAGAAAGCAACAGAATGGACCGGTGGATTAAGGAAGCGATACACATTAGAAAAGAACAAGACAAGTCGATGAACCGAGACGAGGGGTCCTACCAACTTCCACACATCTGTGATTACTTACTGTCCGCCACAGTGACACCTGGTGGACAGTCGTTCCAACGAAGGCAGCAGCGGTTGCCGAAACGTCAACAACAACAATGTATATAAAGGTTGTAATTTGATGAATTTATCATGACAAGAATGTCGGTCTGACTGAGTTATCTAGCTGTTGTTATATACATTTGTACATAATGTTTAGTGCTTCATTTCTGTTTGCAGAGGGATGGCTAAGAGCAGTAATACACTGTAAGAAACAAGCAGGAAAATGCTTCTGACAATTTCTTTGGTGGAAATGGAATAAGTTGAACAGATCTGCATTACGTAATCTTCTTTCTGTCTTTCGCACTTTTGTACTTTGCTAAAGCCATTGGGTAGCAGCATGAGATGCCATTTGGCAGGAAAATTTGCACATTGTATTAGGCAGAGGCCTAGTTCCAGACAGAAAGGGGAGAAATGTGGGGTGTTAAATCTGCTGGACAAAAATTTGCATTCAATAGTTGCAGTGAAACAAACACGGGACTTGCACTGATGCTACACAATGAGTTTGGCCCTTGCTGAATACGTGTGCAGGAAAGCATGGTTTGCTGTTGATCTTGGCGTGTGGCTGTTGCCAACCTGTTACACACTCCGGCACGCACGTGGCTACGGCAGATCGGCCTTGCGTAACTGGTTGCTTCAAGTGTCAAAAGACAGTTTGACGTGGCTTACATTATTCAGTCATAATGATGACACATCACTCAACGAGCCCGGGTATGCTTGCATGCTTGTAGCTGTCTCTCTCTCGTCAGCTCTTACTAGAAGTTTTCACGATTTCGATATTCATACTGTAATAATGTAACGTTTTGTACTGTAACAACATAACGTTTCAATTCTAAAACAGTTTTTTAATCGACCAGTTTTGTTCAGTTGTAGATTGTGCAAAGAATGAAAATCAAGGAAGTGATTGGCTAACTCAAGTTAATGTCATTCCTGGTTGTTAAAATATTGGGTGCTATTGCTTCATAAAATTTTTCAAGGAAAATGTTGCTGAAAATAACAGTCTGGAAAATAGCAGTTTTTCTGGAGGTGCACTTGAAGCTCAGGTCAATTAATGTCAAGGCAGCATTGTTTATTGTTGAGTTATTTATATTTTTTATTCTCCAATTTATTTCAAGACACTAGTCAGCTGATAATTTGATTAATGGTTATGTAGATATCTTAATAATGTTGTTATTTGTTTCAACATAGATTTTTACCATGGAATGTCTTTGTTATTGTTATATTTTAGTAGAGTTGTGATATCTGTGTTTTTTTGTGCTTATCAGTTGTGTGAATAATCTAGATCCAGCCGTTGTTTGTTGTTGTTGTATTTAGATCAACAGCCACGTGGCCTCTGGAGCCATCGTCGGAAGAGAAGCAAGGATGGCGGTACGTGAGGATCTGTCAGAATGGCAAGAATGCCAGCGGTCAGACGCACTATCTGAGCTTGTCGGGCTTTGAGATCTATGGCACAGTCACAGGCGTCTGCAATGACCTCGGTAGAAGTCTGCATTGTTGATTCTTCCTTTCCTTCAATAAACAGCATTCTGAAATTGATTGTCTGCAGGATAACAGGAAAGATTATTAGAACTAGAGTTACTGTTATGTACAGTCACAATAGTCAGTTCTTACAATTTTAGGTTATGATTGATACTTTGTGTTTTGTGTGTTCCTTATCTAGTTTATTTCTGTAAATGTTAAACTTTTTTTTGATTATTGTGTGTTTATAATAATAATAATAATAATAATAATAAGAGAACTTTTATATAGCGCACTATCATTTCAGTGCGCTTGGCGGTTTATGTGTGCACTGCCTGGAAAGGCCATACACGAATTGACCTGTACTGTGTCGGGTGAGACGTTAAACCTTACTCACTCATTCATTCTGCATTGTTGAAACACTCGCTTCATTATTAGTTGAATTGATGATAAATGCCATTTTTGTGCGCACCGGCGGCTATTGCTGTAGCGCATCTTAGCTATCGCAGTTCTGTCCGTCCATCCATCCGTCTGTCTGTCCGTCACACGGGTGGATCAGTCAAAAACGGTGTAAGCTAGTATCACCATATCTTTACCGTCGGCTGCCTGGAAGACTCTAGTTTCAGGAACCGTGAAGCTTTTCCATAAATTTGAAGGGAGTCACCCCGAACGAGGTTGCTAAATGAGAGGGGGGTAGGGAAAATCTGCGATATTCAGCCGATAAGGCGTCGCCAGAGCGAGATAGTGGCGCCATCTGGTGAGTACAAGTAAAACACTATAAGGCCTACATATTTAGCCGTAGGTTTTCTGGCGCTATCTGGTGACTGATTTTGTTTTACTGGGCCTTCTGTGAAACTAGCCAAAAGCCATACAGATGAGATCTACGGATGAAGTCATCGGATCACTAGCGTACGACGATGCACCGCTGTTGCGCGTTCCCGTTTGTGTTAGCAGGGCTTTACTTGTACTTAGTTAGGCTGTTTGAGTAGAATAGAAGGTTGGGATGTTTAAAAACCCGGCTTTGTAGGCAGTGTAGCTACTACTTTTTGTTGGTGTAATTATTTGACCAGCTAGTTTTTTGGAGTCAGTCCGGCTTATGCCAGTTTACCCAAAAGAATGAATATTATCATTTGTCAAAACTGAAAGGTATGGTATTCGTGTGTGGGCATGTCTGCTAAATGGCGGTGAACTATGTATATGTTAACAAAAGATTTAGCCATACCCTGTTAATAGGATCTAGATTATGGTTTTGAACATTTTTGTTTAGTGAATTTTATCAGTTGCAGTACCCCCCAAGTTATTTTGCTTAGACTTTTTACTGGTCGACTCTGCGGATATCGTTATATTTCTTGACAACTGTAACATGGCTGGGAGTGGGAAAAAATAAGTGTCATTGTGGGAACTTCGGAATGTCGGTTGCAGATTTAATATTGTGTATTAAGTAATTTATTTTGCAGCTATGTCAGAAAAGAAGTAAAGAAGTGGTGGTGTGCTTTCCAGGCAGTTGAGAAAGGGCTGGTATGCTGTACTGGTCCATACCGCCTTACTTCAAGCACAGAGTTATAGTTGTAACTGAATGGCCAGTATGTATCAGAGTGTATAAATGGATGGTCAGGTAAAGCAGTGCGTGAGGCGGAGGCAACATTACGTCGTCAGCGCCGTCACGTGCGCACGCACGTCCTGCGTCAGATGGTGCAAGGCGCTCGAGTTGTGCGAGGAATGGACTGGAAGTGGCGTGACCAGGATGGCAGTCCACCCGGCGAAGGCACGATCACCGGCGAAATACACAACGGTAAGCTGATGTCGACATGCTATAGCATCATCGCTGTACGATGGTTCAATTCAGGCCCCCTCCGAGGGCTGGACAGCAATTTCTTTGCCGACATTTCCTGGCTAGAATTAATTTCAGTGAATATGACTTATGCATGTAAATATTTCATTTTTTTTCTACCCCCAGCTTGCTTTCATTGCATTTTTAGTTTTCATCGTCTGTTTTGTAGAAGCTAGATAGTCTTAGTTTTTACGCGCGAAAGCAGAATGCTTCGCACGTCTTTGCCATCGTCTGGACGTCTGTCTGTCTGTCTGTCTGTCCGTCTGTCTGTCACACTCGTGAGCTGTATCAAAACGGTGCAAGCTAGGATCACGAAATCTTCACTGTGGGCTGCCCAAAGGTCTCTAGTTTATCGTGACAAATTTTCGTGCCACTGGGTGCAGGGGTTCCCCTCGAACGAGGGCGTCAAAGAGGGGTAACCCCGCTAAAAAGACGTCATTTTGCCGTTATTGGCTCGAATAATGTGAAAACGGTTGCAGATAGGTACATACATGATGCTTATCATAACAAGCACTGGTGACAGGCTTTTGGATTTACCAACATCGATGACCTTGAACGACCTTGAACCCCTCAAAATGAGGTTTTTTGTGATTGTTTTCACAATTTTTGGATGCAGCGCACATTTTAACACTGAATTGCGACGAATTGGCTGGAGATAGACCAAGACAACCTGCGTATGAAATTTTCAGCATTCAACGTAGATTTTAGCAGTCCAAGTCCTGACCCCCTAGGTTCAAGGA
>Ga0209367_1006110_pt1 | contig 16697 bp, 13 predicted proteins | sample WorMetLIZISLAND2_FD_187412 | JGI IMG/M metagenome (GOLD analysis project Ga0209367, IMG submission 187412) | Marine gutless worms symbiont microbial communities from Max Planck institute for Marine Microbiology, Germany - Olavius geniculatus... ... | reverse complement strand
CATGGGTTACAGAAGGTGGGGACCTTGGTACAGCTGACTGGGGTTGCCTAGCCGGCCGCTGCGCCAGCCTGTGTCTGCAGGCTGCACACGGTGGCCGTGTGGCAGGCGGCTCTGGTTAGTGACGAAAGCGCATTAGAGGCGTGTTTGCGACGATGCGCTATACAAATTGACGACCTTTATCTTTTTTTAGAGAGAGTTCGGTATGCACTGATAAGGCACAGGCCGAGTATTGGTGCCTAACAATCGGCCAATTACTGATTATTACAAAGTTACAAAAATGCCTGACATTTTTACCTTAATTTAAGCTCCAATTGTTGATTAGTTGATGTCTAGTGGCCCGCCTTACTCCTTACCTCAGCACCTCACATTCAGTGAGTTTCTTGCTGACATTGTGCGCTTTATAAATTAAATTTACTTACTTACTTACTTTCTTATTACTGCACAACTCAACACTTCTTCCAGCATTTTTGCTGTGCAAGGGTTGTCACTTCACCCAGAAAAGCGTTACAGACAGAACAAGGTGACGTGCACGAGTGGATAGTAAAAACTTATACTTAGCAAATGTGTAAACAACAGTCGATTGATGTCAATGTATTCATCAGCCGATTCAGTTATCGGCAAGACGGCCAATAATAGCTGATACTGATTATTGTCCAATTATTGGTGCATTCCTTGTAGTAGTCGTAGTAGTAGTAGTCGTAGTATAGCATTGTTGTCAGTGTTCCATGAGTGTAAGTAAGTAAGTAAGTAAGTAAAGTGTAAATTTATATAGCGCATACTCAAAAAGATCTCTAGTGTGTGAATGAATGAATAAATGAATGAATTATTGATCGACTGAATGAGTGAATGAATGAATGAAGAGATTTCCGAATGCTGGCTTTGTCTATGCCAGTATTACCAGGTGACATTGCAGTCGGACTTCATGAATTTTTTCTGGTTTGTCATTGCTTAATATTAGAGCTGTCAAACTAATGCATTAATTAATGTGTTTATGCGTTAATAAGTTAACGCGTGTTAAAAAAATTACCGCACGTTAAAAAAATTAATGCACATGCGTACATTTATTTAATTTACTGAATTCTGTGAAGCTAAAGTTCCAATATTTCATTAAACTGTGGTTATTTGACAGTCAAATGAATTCAAGTAACTAAACTGTAGTTGCCGTTCCGTCACTAGTGTAAGTAAATATTATTCAGATGACAGGCTAATAGATTTCTATGCTAGCGGTGACGGCAGTTATAGTTGAAAAAATGTGTTTCTATTTGCTTTTTAACTTTTTATATTCTGCAGGCAGTGCCCCCCAAACGTCACATGGCCGGGGTAACTTTTCCCCTACTCTCCTTTTTGATGGACCTGGGTGCGTTAATAACGCGTTAATTAATGCATTTAAAAAATTAACGCAGTGCGTTAGTGCATTTTAAAAATTGACGCTTTAACAGCTCTACTTAATATTTTTAGTTTTTCTACTATTTTTATATTTGTGGTTTTTGGTTTTTATATGATTTTCTAGTGATAATGTGTATTTTATAAGTTTCAGTACTTCTACTATTACCACTGCTACTACTACAACTACAACAGTGTTTGATTCAGGTGCGTCTGAGCCACGGAACATGGCATACATGACGAGACTTGGTCTCTGGGGTCTGGGCACACCATTCGCGGCATTCCAAGACTTCATCGACGCCATTGAGAAAAGGTTTTGCTCAGCCTCACTTTGGTTTTGTGTGCTCGAAATTTATTAGTCGTAGTCTCTAGTCGATCTCCGTCGCCATGTTTTTAACGTTTTTTCTTAACTTGTTGAGCATTTTTTTGAAAATTTTAATAAACATTTGAACGACGTTGTGAAAATGACAACGATTTGAAATATTCATGTAAAAAATTGATGGTCATTGATAGTTTGCGTTTCAGTTGATTAGTTCCACTAGACAGGCTATCTACGCTTTCTGAAAAGTCCTGCAATTTTCCCATGATTTTCCAAGCTCTCAAAATAGCGTTCAGTAGTGTATTCTGTGGCGATTGAAGTTGCACAACTTGCTTCATAACATTATTTTAGTGTGCAAAAAACATAACCCCAAAACTTGGGTTTGAAGGCATCCCAAACCATGGTTTTGAAGCTGACAAGACTTTAGAGTTTTCTCGAATCCCAGGATTTGGGGAAACTCTGGTTTAAGTTTTTTTGTCCACGTGAGATGCCGTTTTTTTTTTCAGCGACTGTCACTTATTGTTCTGCAGCACAGTTTTATTGACAAAGATCCCAACCTTTAGCTTTTTCAGCATTTTATTACCTCCACCAAGGAGGTAATGTTTTTGCCAGACTTTTGTCTGTTTGTCTGTTAGCAAGATAACTCAAAAAGTTATGGACGGATCTTTCTGAAATTTTGTGGGTATGTCAGGCATGGCAGAAACTACCAGTGATTCAATTTTGGGGGTGATCCGGCAGGAATGCTGGATTCTGGATCACTTTGAAATTTTCGTTACCATAGCGTTAAAGGGGGCATAAGGGAACCGCTGGCAAAGCGAAGATGTTGACGCCACCTGGCGAATAGCTTTGCCTTGGTGGAGGTACCTGCGGGCTACGACTGCTTTCTAGTTTCTTTTAGATTTCTAACCCTTGTGATCTTTACTACAGCGGGTATAAGATAAAATAATGATAATTAGTGGTGTCAGGTTTACACGTTCATGACAGAATGCATCAAAGGATACAATAATCATCATTGACAAAAAATTAATGTTGTTAATGCTTGATAGCATCAACAATAAAAAACATTAAAGAGCTAATGCCTTGAATACCACAGACGTGAGCTGCCATCAGCAATGCGTGTTTGCTGCTATATATGCTGGCTGCCACTGTTGTCGAGATAAGACAGAGATCGGGAGATTGTCGATCTCAGATAAGACCAAGACAGAGACCTTAAGTCTTCCTTGGTGAGATGTTTTAGGCCAAGACGTGAGATGCACATTTTGATATCGAAACGTTGAGAATTTCGTCCCAGATGAGATTGAGATGAGACGTTAGCTTATTTTATGGTTGGTGGCGTGGCGTAGTTGGTAATGCGTTTCGGCTGAAATGAAGTTACTTTACGCCAGGCCCGGTTAGTACTGCGATGGGTGACTGCCTGCGGGCAGGTAAACCATCTCAGTGCGAAGCCTGCCAGCTAGGTCGACTCAGCCTTCTACCCTCCGTGGGACGGTAAAATGAGTAGTAACTCATTTACATAAGTTACGGAAGGTGGGGACCTTGGTACAGCTGACTGGGGTTGCCTAGCCGGCCGCTGCGCCAGCCTGTATCTGCAGGCTGCACACGATGGCCGTGCGGCAGGCGGCTCTGGTTAGTGACGAAAGCGCATTAGAGGCGTGTTTGCGACGATGCGCTATACAAACTGACGACCTTTACCTTTTTTACCTTTTATCTTGAGTCTGTTTCAAGACAGAGGCTGAGACCCTATCTTTGTTTTTTTATTACTTGTGTGGATACTAGTACCCTGCCATTAGCAACTGTACCAACATGTTGTTGTGGATATTTCAGAGGCGTGGGGGCGATGGAACTGGTAGCTATGGACATGAAACAGCGTGGTCTTTATATCGCTCGTCAGCTGAGTTTCTACGGCGTCGCTTTTCGCATTGAGGACGTCGCGCTTTCGCGAGACTTTATACATGTCTACAATGCCTCTGTCAGACTGGTACGCACCCGTGGGGGATGGCCAGGCTGAGCTGACATTGTGGGCAGTGCATGTCTACAATGTCTTCGTCAGACTGGTACATGCCCAACAGCACCAGATTAATTAAGTAAAGGTGGAATTGCTAATCGGTTCTGCCATAAACCATTTTTACACGCGAGAGCTAGCTAGCTAGCTGTAGAGCGTATTAGCTATGGTAATTCTGTCCGTCTGTCTGTCCGTCACGACCCGGTACCATTTCAGGACCAGGTGAGATAGAGACTTCTAGTTTTCACCATATGATAGCTTAGTGTCTCTAGTATTTCGTGACAAAATTTCATGACACTGGGTGAAAGGGGTCCCCATGAACAAGAGGGTGAAAGAGGGGCACCCTCCTAAAAAGACATTATTCTACCGTTATTGGATCTATAGCATGAAAATGGTTGCAGATCGGCACAGACATGCCGCTTTTTACACGCTTTTTACAAACACTGTCAATGGGCTTCTTAGAAATGTCGACGTGGATGACCTTGGATGACCATGAACCCCTAAAATATGGGGTTTTAGTGAATTTTTCGCGATTTTGGGCTGCGACACACATTTTAAGAGTGAATTGCGCCAAAATGGATGGAGATAGACAAAGACAACCTGCACTTGAAATTTTCAGCATTAAATGTAGATTTTAGCAGTCCAAGTCCGGACCCTCTAGATTCAAAATGGCCTGCGCACATGAGTGTCAAAGAGGGGTACCCCTCCAAAAAGTTGTTATTTATCCGCTGTTGTCTTCTCTAGCGTGAAAATGGTTGCAGATAGGCACAGACATGTTGCAACAAGCACTGGCGACGAGCTTCTTGAGAGTGTCAACATCGATGACCTTGAATGACCTTGAACGTTGAAATATTGATTTTAAGTGATTTTTTGGCAATTTTTGGCTGCAAAAAGTGAATTGCGACGAAATGGATGCAGATAGATCAGGATTACCCGTGAACAGGAAATGCTATAGACTCTCATGCGTCTCATGAGCATTAGCTCAGATTTCTTATCTCATATATTAGAAGCATTTTCATGTTTTCTGCAGTTTGACCCCAAAATCTTTCCTTCTCTTGGGGCTTTGGGACTTCATGGATTAGTATGATAAATGGCAGTTTAAGTGTGGTGCCCAAATGTGGCAAAAGACAGACAGACAGACAGACCATGGACATGTACGAATCGGTAAAATTGTTATCATTGCAAGAAGTGATTTCACTTAACAACTCTGGGCAAGATGTTCACACCTACATGCCGGTGTAGGTGCGAATGTCTAGTGGTTAGTGTCAACTTGTAACTTTCAGGTTGTGGTTCGATTCTTACGTGCTGGTCATTTGCTAGCAACCTTGAGCAGCTTGCCAACCTTCCATGTGTGCTCCGGTCAACTCAGCCTCCTACTCTCAGTGGCTACACTATACTTGACTGAAAACTCTTAGAATCTTTCCCTCCATTGTTTGTCTCTCTCACAGATCTCCGACCAGGCCCCACCGTCGTCAGCCACCTTGCCGTGGTGGTGGGGCTTTGCATCGATGACCCGAAAGATTTCTAAAATCTGGAGGTGAGGAGCCAACTAAGAGCTGACCAAACTCGTGTAGGCAGACTGCTACATGATACCAGTGCTCTAATGCTGGTTTCGGCTTCACAGCCATCTACGGCTTTATAGCCGCTACCTGTAACCTTGTGGTTACATTCGGGGACGCGCATTGGGCCGAGCTGATACGGCCTCAGTGCTGGGCAGGTGTAAGAGCCTGTCCACCCCGGAGGTAAGGTAAGGTAAAGTAAGGATCTCCGACCAGGGTCCAGCAGTGCTGTGGGTTTAAAAAGTAGACAGTCAGTTGCAATTTTCTGGCAGTCAGCTGCAGATTGCTGACAGAAGACATCATGGGTGCTTGAAATTTTAAATTGTGTGTTAGGTGTGTCTGTTGTTTTGTGGGTGGAGACCTGGGAGAAGTTTGTGTAATAGTAGTAGTAGTAATGGTAGACTAGTAGTAGTATGTTTTATTAGTTGTATGTTATATGTTGTAGTGGAGTGGGTGTATGCTCGGGAAAATTTTTCGGAGTAGTAGTAGTAGTAGTATGTTGTAGTGGTTGTATGTTGTAGTGGGTGGAGGCTCGTGAAAAGTTTGAAGCTGCAGCTAATCTGATAGATGCGGAGCATCGGATGCGTAAGACAATGTGGGGTCAGTTCTGGTCAGCTCATCAACGATTCTTCAAATATCTCTGCATCTCCGCAAAAGTACAGCAGTGTGTACACCTAGCCCATGAGGCTGTCTGCTGCGGAAAGGTAATAGTAGTAGTAGTAGTAGTAGTATATCTTTGAGTGGATACAGGTAATGTTAAATATGTTACAGATTTTTTTCAATGATTTTGTGGTCTCAGTGATTTTCTGAATTGAAGCATGTGTTGTTGTAAATGGCCAAACTGCGACTTTTGTGTGTCACACGGTAGTGTAGCTACAGTATTAAGGTGAGGTGGGCAAAACTAGTCATTTATGTCAAGTTTCTTTGTAATGTTGCAAGTCAAAAATTATTAAAATCGTGTTTACTAATATTCGAAAAACAAGATAATGTTTAAACAAACACAGATTTTGTCCAATGCATTTCGATAGTTTACAGTATATGTCCATATAAATAAGAAATTTGAGCTAATGCTCACGAGTCGCGCGAAAGCCTATAGCAGTTCCGGTTCAGTAGTTTAGCAGAAAATTGGGGTGTTCACGCTAAGTTAATTTATCTGGATCGCATAACGATAGTAGCATGGCGCCACTTTTGAATGATATAGACTTGTGTCGCAGCCTGAAATTGCCAAAAAATCCATAAAAGCCCCTATTTTGGCATTTAAGGTCCTTCAAGTCGTTGAATTTGGCGCCAATCGAGAGCCAGTGTACAACTTCCTATTAGTGATTGATAGTAACCTAGGCCCTATCTCACACCGTTACTGAGATACAGCGACTTATTGGCCAAAAATTACAAATTTTACCTACCCCCCTCTCATTTAGCACCCTCATTCAGGGTGACCCCCTTCGAATTTATGGAAAAGCTTTACGGTTCCTGAAACTAGAGTCTTCCAGGCAGCCAATGGTGGAGATTTGGTGATCCTAGCTTGCACCGTTTTTGACTAATCCATCCGTGTGACAGACAGACAGACGGACAGAATTGCGATGGCTAAGATGCGCTGAAAGCAGTAGCTGCTTTCGCGCGTAACAAAATCAGTGAGCTGTGTAGACTAGTGATAAAAATTAAAAAGTTTAATTACAAATGGTACAGCAGCAATGATATTGTAATCTTTTGCTATTATTATAACGAAACAATTAACATCGTCAGTCATGTGACCGTTCGATTCATCACCAGCAGTTTACTATAAGTGGTCCATTGTGACCATGCGTCCATCTGGCATCGTTATTTCATTATGAAGCTTCAAACGTTGGACACTGGTGGACGGACGCACGCACGCACGTATGCTTATGTGATTTTATACTCTCTGCATTGCATTGGACAGACAATAGCATTGGCGCAGTTTTTCTGAGACACAATTTGTTCGGGTGCAGGAGTACTGTTGCTGACTCTGCGTGTAGTGTTTTCTGCGTGCTTGTTCTGCAGTGTGTACTGATAGGGCCGTGTGTAGTGTTTTATGTATACAGTGTGCAGGAGTTCTACTACCGACTCCGCATGTAGTGTTTTAATGTGACGTTGTTGTGCAGTGTGTAGTGATCGGACTGCAGTCGACGGGTGAGGCGCGGACGTTGGAACAGTTGGAGGAATCTGGAGCCGAGCTCACCGACTTTGTCTCCACTGCTCTGTGCGTTTGTATTTTTTTTAAATTTCAGTTTCTATTGTTTCTGCATTAGTATTGCTTTTATAAGTTTTTTTTTGTCAGCGTGATACTAATAAGTTGCATTTGTCAACTTTATGTAAGAAACTAAGATGTTATGTTGTGTTCTAAGGTTTTTTTGCAGTCATGCTGTGCAAAATTTTGAAGCGTGATCACTGAATATTTCATCACACTGTAACTGTTACTCCCCATTTTAGTTAAATATATAGTTTTCTCTCTTTAGGTTTGTAGGGTTTGCCATGTTTTTGTTGGTTTCATTCACCTTTATTCATGAAATCATTATTACACCGTGTTCAGAAAAAGTATACACCTAGACATTGTATAGTAAAAATATCAAATCTGAACAAAACCGAATAAGATTTCATATACTTAATTCTCAGCAAATAGCTGAAGCGAGATCAGATTTTGTTGAAAAATGTTATTTATTGGCGGAGTTATTAATTGTTGATATTTCTGTTGTACCGCGTCAGTAGGTTTTTTTCTGGACACTGTGTATATGCAGTTATCAATTCGTACTTAATGTTTTTGATTAGTAAGTAAAATGTTTACTTTTTTAGGCTGCCCATACATAGTGTCAGGATTTTTTTTTATTTTTCACTTTTTCTCCTAAACCAGACAGCATCCCGAGACCAAAACTGAGGGGAAAGATGACTCTTTCCTGGTAGGAATTAAGACCAAATTTAAGTGAGACTGTTGAAGGTTTTTGGAGTGAGGGGCATTTTGTAACATTTATAATCAACGTTTTGATGAATCAGCAAAAATGTGAACCAAGAATTTCTGGTATTTTGTAAATTCACACCACACATGCTGCCTGGTTCGATGTGATTGTGTTTGGGCCACGTGATGCTGCTATGACGGGAATGCCAGCTTTCTAAATTTTTCTCCCACTGGGACATATGGCACCGGGCGGCCTGACGTTGGGCTCTGCCCTAAATTTCTAGTCTTCGTTTTCTTTACTGTGGATCTACATAGTGATCTATGTAGATTCAATCTTTTGTCGGTTGTTTGCACAACCTTTGCTTCCCGCGGTTTTAGCATTGCAGCCCCCACAGTTTGGAACTCACTACCCTCTAGCATCCGTAGTTCTACCTCTGCAGACACTTTCCGTCGCCTCCTTAAAACTCACTGCTTCCAGCAGGCCTACTGCTCCCCCTAGTGGCTCAGCCAAGTGCCCCAGATTCGGCCACTGGCTGACATTGTGCACTTTAAATATGCACATACTTACTTACTTACTGAGTGAGGTTTCCATGCTGGTTGTTAGGGGAGTTTTTCAGTCGTTGGTAGAGAAGCATTTTCCTGCACCAGACAGGCGTAAAATGTTTGACCTCCTGACTCTGGGAACCGGCACCGGTGCCAGTATTACAGCTGCTGCTAGATTTGACAGCAGTGAAAGTCCGCTGCCTTCTCCGATCAGCGCAGCTTCTGCCAAACGCAAACTGGACTCTTTTGGTACGTTGCGTTGACTGCCTTGTATTTGTTTAAACTGCACAATCTCTTCCACGATAAGTAAATGTCGAAAGCAAATTTTTGCGTGTCTTTGCTAAAACGTATCACCGAGATAATGTGTGCCAAGTATTGCAAAAGTATGTTTATGTTTGTTAAAGTTATTGAGGGAAAACTGGAGGTTTTGTTTCAAGTCTGTGCATTTGATGTAGTATCTTGTGGTGTAGTAGATGATGATGATGGCAATGATTATGAATGTTAATGTTTTTGTACAAACTCGCAGCTTGGATTCATAAACTATAACAAATAATCTGAGCAATCACTTTTAAGGGAGTACTCCTTTTTACGCGCGAAAGCAGCTACGGCTTTCAGCGTGTGTTAGCCATCGCAGTTCTGTCTGTCCGTTTATCTGTCCGTCTGTCACACGGGTGGATCAGTTGTACGACGTATTGTACAAAAAATTTCCGACAAATCGAAGCTAATGGAGTTTGGGCCAAAACGAAAGCTGCAGCAAATCTACAACCCGTTCAGCCTGTGATAATGTTCACAGGAGGAGCACAGCGCGAGCCAAAGCGTGCCAAGTGGAACCTGGACTCAGAGAGTTCCTCATCTGACGAAGACAGTGATCTCAAGGACAAGAAAGATGAGAGAACTTCAGACTCTTCTCTGAGTGAAGATGAAGATGAGGCTTTGAGTGATTCGGAGGACAGTGACGACACGAATCCTTTCACCAAAGTCTCAAACAGCGACGACGACGACGGTACAGTATTTATTTGTTTTCTTATTTATTTATTTATGTACAAGACTAAGAAAATTAGTGTCTGGAATGATAGTCTTTATTCACACAAGACTGTGGTGGCGTGGCGTAGTTGGTAACGCATTTCGGCTGAAACAAAGTTACTGTACGCCGGGCTCGGTTAGTACTGCGATGGGTAATTGCCTGTGGGCAGGTAAACCATCTCGGTGCAAAGCCTGCCAGCTAGGTCAACTCAGCCTTCTATCCTCCGTGGGATGGTAAAATGAGCAGTAACTCATTTATATGGGTTACGGAAGCTGGTGACCTTAGTACAGCTGACTAGGGCTGTCTAGTCGGCTGCTGCGTTAGTCTGTGTCTGCAGGCTGCACGTGGTGGCCGTGCAGCTGGCGGCTCAGGTTAGTGACGAAAAGCGCATTAGAGGCATTGTACGCGAGATGCACTATACATATTGACACCTTTACCTTTTTTTATCTTTGTGTCAAACAGGACAGAGACAGACACAGATAATACAATCAATAAAACTAAGTTATATAAATATAGAAAGCATGCCAGGCACAAACGTTAAAGTTATCATGAGACACGATGGTCATGGAATGGTCACAGTGCAGAGTCATGGAATGGTCGGAAACTGAGAATGTGTCTGCCAGCCAGGCCATGTTTATTTATTGATTTTTTATTGTCCAGAATTATGACTCGAATGGTCATGGAACGAACTCGGAAATTGGGAACACGTCAGCTGAGTAAGCTGCACGGTAGACAAGTGCAAAATCTGTTGATCGATATGAGAATTTGGCAGATTTTATCATCAGGCATAAGATGCGTTCTCTACTTGACAGTAAAATTGCACCATCTCATTTATCAGCTGGTTTTTGGCATGAAACCTGGCCCCGATTTTTGCCTGCGATTTTGTCCGCCTGCTTTGTCGATCAGATGATGACTTAACATTTTATTTGCGTAGATCCGTGGTTAAAGCGGTCGGCAAAGTCGTCGAAAGAAAAGGCTCCGGGCAAGCGGAAGAAGGTCACGAAATCATCGGAAAGACAACGTTGGAAAGTCAAGAGCGGTGATAACAACAGTGATGATGATGATGATTTTGATGAGATTGACAAAGAATGCGATCGAGCGCTGGACCAGGCCAGGAGCAAGGCGGTGGCTGCATCACTTTGTGAGTTTTCATTAATTATTTCTTAGTTATTCAATTATTGAAGATCAAAGACCGTATAGGTCTATGGGAAGCCTATCTCAGAACTACGGAGCTTTACCTGCCATATGGGATTATACAGTGTTACCTACCATATGACTCAGATGAATGTGCTCCAGCTTAACCCCAGCCAAGCAGGTAGGTACTCGATTTATCCCACCCCCTGAGGGATGGAAGGCGGAGTTAACTGATTGTTGTTGTCAGACAAGCCGCTGCAGCATCCAGTGCCTGCCTTGAAGAATTATCATAGTAATAGGTACTCTATAAAGTGTTATTTGTTAGCTGTGATTGTCTTGCACTTGCAGCGCAACTGATTTTACCATCTGTTCCATTCCTACTCATTACGCGCGAGAGCTGGCATAGCTATAGCGCGTATTAGCTACGGTAATTCTGTCTGTCTTGGTGTCTGTCGCGTCCCGGTACCGTTCCAAGCCCAGGTGAGATAGAGACTTCTGGTTTTTACCATATGATAGCTTAGGGTCTCTAGTATTTCGTGACGGAATTTTATGCCACTGGGAGAAGGAAGGGCACTCCCCTTAAAAAGGAATTATTCTACCATTATTGGCTCGTCTACCGTGAAAATGGTTGCAGATAGGCGCAGACATGCTGCTTATCACAACAAGCACTGGCGACGAGCTTCTTAGGAATTTTAACATTGATGACCTTGAACTCTAAAAGTACGGGCGGGATTTTAGTATTTTTTGGGTGATTTTTGGCTGCAAAAAGAGTAAATTGTGATGAAATGGATGGAGATAGACCAAGATTACCTGTGAACAGGAACTGCTATAGGCTCTCGCGCGTCTTATGAGCATTAGCTCAGATTTCTTGTTTTTCCACAGAGTGGTCCATCTGTCGTCTGTCACATTAATGCACCCTGCTGAAACCATTGGACTCAGAAGCCATTTGTCAGATACACTTGTGGGATCTAGTGACACTGTGGTAGATGGGGTTTTTGACCCCTGGGGGAAGGGAGAAGTTTGGGGGGTAGAAACCCCAGCCAAAACATGCAATTCCACCAAGCTGTCAGTCTGGTGAATGGAAACGAGAAGTTTAACTTTTTTGGCCCACTGTTAAGGTCAAGCCTATGTCGCAGGCTTCTAGGCTTGTATCAGTCATCTGTTTGTTACCTGTAACATATGTATTGTGGCTAAATGGTATGTCGTACCAGTAAACTGCCTGAGTGAGTAAATAAGGTTCCCAGGGAGTTTTACTGTGGTGCCAAGTTGGATCCCCTACAACTCTTCTCACCGTTTTCCTGAAATGGGGGTACTGAGTGTACCCCAAATACTTGCATTGCGAATTGCGGCCAAATCGCTGCAGTTGGTGACAGCCTATAGGAACTCATCATTGCCCTATACAACCGTACTATTGCTGACCCACCCAAAATAGGTGTGCTTATCCCAAGCTGAAAATTTACGTGGCGCATTACCGCCAAATTGCATCAACGAAATGGTTACTATTAATGGTTACAGACATTGCATTGCTAATGGCCTATGCCATGGCTTCATTGGCCAGTGGCAACCCTCAGGGATTGGTCCTTTTACTACTCCTATTCACAGCATTCATCTCGCCAATTGCTAGGTTTGCTGACAGACACAATATCTCACAGCATCAATACGCTGATGACACTCAAGTATATATGAAATTCACCAACACTTCTGTTGCCACTCAAGTTAACAACATGCAAGCATGCCTAACTGCGCTGTGTCAGTGGTTCCTCCTTCAATGAACTGGCAATGAACCCTGACAAATCAGAAGGTGTTGTGCTCTCCACTGCACAGAGATGAAGGCACACTAACTCCGTGTCATCAGTTGATGTTGCCGGTCATAACGTGCCGATCGCCAAGTCGTTGAAGCTGCTCGGTGTTACACTTGACGCACATCTGACCTTTAATGAGCATGTCAACAACACTTGTCGAGCAGCATTTTACCACCTTGAGCCCTACGGCACATCAGGTCATCACCGATGAAATGGCTCAAACTGTCGCCTGCGCGGTGGTCCACTCTCAACTAGACTATTGCAATTCATTATACGTCGGGATGTCAGATACCAATTTTGCCAAGCTTCAGTGGGTTCAGAACTCACTAGCCAGAATAGTCACTTCTGCAAGGAAGCACGATCACATTACTCCGGTTTTGAACCGACTGCATTGGCTGCCAGTGCGACAGCGGGTCATGTATAAGACAGCAATGCTAACATACAAATCACTGAACATTGATCAGCCAGAACACCTGTCGGTCCTGATCAGCAACTATACACCGTCACATCAACTCCAATCATCCGACCACCAACTGCTGTCTTAGCCAATTGACAACACAGTGTTCTCCAGCCGCACGTTCAGCTCAACCGCACCTCGTATTTGGAACAGTTTACCAATTACCATTCGAACAGCATCCATTACCAACACTTTTCGACGACACCTCAAGACTCATCTTTTCTCCGGCAACACCGCCATCGACTAACTGTTACCATCCGCGACTACGATTTGAACTTCTGTTTTGACATATGGCGCGTTACAAATGCAGACTACTTACTCACTTACTTACTTACTGAACTGAACCCTCATTCACATTTGCTGGTCTTTCGACATCAGCCTGTGGTTGATCTTTCCTAGCAACAGCTGAGCTTTTTGTGAAATTACTTTGGTGCTTGTTGTTGTTATTGTCAGATAAGCCGGTGCCTCAGCAGACTCCGATGGTTCAGCCTGGAGTGATTGCCATGGAAAAGGCGAGCGCTTTGAAGAAAGGTTTACTGGAAGATTTGGAAAGACTGGGAGATAGACTTCCGCCCAACACTTTAGATCAACTCATTGATGAACTGGGTGGACCTGACACAGTCGCTGAGGTACACTACTACTACATACTGCAACGACAACTACACACACTACTGATAAATGTAACAACTACTGCACATGCCATTACTACTACTACTACTACTGTGTTTCAAAAAAACACATCCCCGACATTTTTGACTGTAACTTGAAAAACAATTATCAGATTTTGATAATTTTTGGTACAAATATTCCTCACACAATTTGCCACCAAAGGACCATTTAGTTTTCCACCTCACCCAACGTTTGTTTCTGCACTACCTGGGGAAATCACAACTAGCGAAATATCACTTTTTTGTCCAATGCGATATGATTGCTTAGTTAAAATAACGCGTAAAACACATTTTGTTCACATTTCTGACACTCTGGCTGACATTTCATTTAGTTGTCCATTTTTCAACTGCCGCAGTAAAATTGCTTGAAGTGTTGGCCCACCATGCGAACATAGGCAAGGAGACGCTTTCTACATTCACTTGACAGCAGTACTGATAATGTTCTGCTCCAGACCAATACAGGCTCTACCAGTCACTTCTTGACTTTACAAACATTTCTAAACTTTTTCTGGTAGACACACTGCTGCAAGACAGTCAAACCTTGTAATAGACCTGCTGTGGGGGCCCACAAATTTGGACAGATGGAATTTATTGACATTTTCCCATTCATTTTAACACGTATTTTGCCTGGTCTGTTTTCTCCAGGTAGTGTAAAAGCAGACGTTGGGTGAGGTGAAAATTAAAACACCTATTTAATAGCCAGTTGTGTCAGAAATATTTTTGCCAAATATTATTAAAATCTACTAATTTTTATTCAAGGTACGATCGATAATGTTGGGGATGTTTTTTTCAGGTTTTCTGTTTATTTTGACGCATATTTCGCTTGATCTGCTTTCTCTAGGTAGTGCAGAAGCATACATTGGGTGAGGTGGGAAACTGAATAGCCATTTGATGGCAAGTTGTGTCAGGAATATTTGTACCAAAAATTATTAAAATCTTATAATTGGTTTTCAAGTTACAGTCGAAAATGTTGGGGATGTTTTTTTTTGAGACACAGTGTACTACTACTACTGCTACTGCTACTATTCACACTCTGAACTCTAGTCATTGATGAGCTAGGTGGACCTGACGCAGTCGCTAAGGTGAGATTGATTCTATCACTAGTCTATAGGTATAGGCTGTAGGCTATAGCTGTAGGCTATGGGCTTGGCTGTTGACTAGGCTATGAGCTATTCGCTATGAGAGGCAGTTCCCACAGTTGCCACTATGACAGTTCCTATTGCAAAACTGCCTTTATATTATGTACCTACAATACATATATGGTTAGGGATAGGGTTATTGTTATGGTTGGTGGTAGGGTTAGGAATAAGGATAAATTACATCTCTGGCTACTGTGGCAGACCTAAACCATTACGGTGTTTCCACAACTGCAAGCATGTCGGAGTAGTGCTCATCGTAATAGGAACCTGTAGGTTATGAGCTATAAACTATGAGCCTACAGATAAGTTCATAAATTCATCAGATTACAACCTTTATATACATTGTTGTTGTTGACGTTTCGGCAACCGCTGCTGCCTTCGTCAGAACGACTGTCCACCAGGTGTCACAGTGACACCTGGTGGACAGTCGTTTCGACGAAGGCAGCAACGGCGTGCATAGATACTTTTTGGTTATTTTATGAAGATCATTGCGCCGACGCGGCAGACTTTCATTTGGTGTAATAAATTAGCCAAAAAAAGTCCAGCCCCAGGTGGGGCTAAAGTTGGATAATGCCCAGCTTATTGCTTTCTACCCTTCGGGGGATGATAAAAAGTGTATCAGCTTTCCGGCTGCTTAGCAATAAATGGCGATGGTGAACGTAGTGTCATAGCTGGCTGACAGTTTATGTGGATCTGAGGCTCAAGCTGGTTGGCTTGGTTCAAAGGTTGGCGTCCGCCCGGCGGCGCTACATTCGCCAAATGAACCGAGTGAACTCTCGCTGCTTGGCTTGGTGGCTAGGACACTGGACTTACGGTCATAAGGTTGTGGGTTCAGTTCCCAGTCGGCACAGTGGATGGGTAATTTTCATAGCTGAATAAGCTGCCACACAGCTTGACAGACTATTTTCCAGCTTATTCAGCTATGAACATATTTTGCTGAATAAGCGGCAACGTGGACTACACTTTATTATTATTATTATTATGCACAAAAATTATTACCGTGGCATTTAGTCTAAGTAGACTTCAAGGACACGTAACATAATTACACTAAGAGTTGACATGTTCGGCAAATAGAAAACTAGGGAAACTAGAATGAGCGTCACTAGTAGTATGTTGCGAACAAGTACGTCTTCAAATGACGCTTAAAAGTCGACAGTGACGACGATAACGTGACAAACGATGGTAGACTGTTCCATGCACGGGCAGCAGCAACCGGGAAAGCGCGATCCTCGATCGTGCTGCAACGAGTCACTGGAACAACGACCGCCGTTGATGAGCAGGAACGCAGACTCCGCCTCGTGGTGACGTCAGTTGCGCGGTTGATGCTGTCGGTGAGGTACACAGGTGAATACTGTACTGAATAACCATCAACAATACAGTGTTGCAGCTTATTAAGTACAAATGTTGTAAATATTCATAGCTGAATAAGCTGCCACACAGCCCTTGGCATCTCGGTGTACAACCGGGCACCAAGGTCAACTCAGCCTACTACCCTGCAGAGGATGGTTGTTTGTGGCTGTAGATGACTGGTCGCAAGGGTCGTGTGGTGAGCACGCAGGACGGTGTTCAGTATGAGTCGCGGAGTGAGGTCGACGTAAGACTGGAGATACTCAATCTCACCGAGAAACAGCGCTTCATGGATGGTGAAAAGGTCAGAACATAATCAATCAATCAATCAAAAAATAACCACTTACAAAAGTGACCAGTGGTGTACAACACACCTAAAAACTAAAATAAAACCTAAGGATAATGTACAAAA
>Ga0209367_1006109_pt1 | contig 16698 bp, 9 predicted proteins | sample WorMetLIZISLAND2_FD_187412 | JGI IMG/M metagenome (GOLD analysis project Ga0209367, IMG submission 187412) | Marine gutless worms symbiont microbial communities from Max Planck institute for Marine Microbiology, Germany - Olavius geniculatus... ... | reverse complement strand
GCAAGAAGTAAACGTCCGATTCGACCGTTGGTTGTTCCGCTGTTAAATAAAATTAATCGCTGGTCGCTCTGAGCGGATGTTCGAGGTCGAAGGGCCGGACACAGCTGGCGTGCCATGGGCGGTCATCAGGGGCGGACGGACGGCGACCGATAACTCAAGCGTGGCAATAAACGCTGACAGCACGGAGACCGCTCGTCCGTCTCCGACACAGACGTCGATTATCATTAGACAGACGACGGCAACGAGCAACTATACGTCCTCTTCTAATGCGCACACTTGTCTCTGCAGCCACAATGTCAGTCTGACACTGATGTCATCGTTTTAATCCGCCTAATCCGTCAATGTCGTGCAACGCAGCCAACGGAACTGCGTACTTCGTCTTTGACATAATAACGCACTGCTACCTCTAAACAAGCAACGTTCCTTCGTCACGGCTGAAGGCAAAAATGGGTTTAGCAGTCCATACTCTAACTAAAAACGCTAGGGCATTACAACTTCTGGCTCAGAATAAAGACACGTGGGATAAATGAACATATCCAACGCAGCCATTCGCACTACTCGATAGGCCCTATTAGCGGCGTCGTTGGTAAAAAAGTAAGAAAAACAGAAAGTTGCAATTTTCCTACAAACAACTAAAAATTTCAGAAGAGGTCCACTTTCTCGTGCTCAAAAAATCAATTTTCCACAAAATTCGCTCAAAATTGGAAATTTTAGCCACCAATTTGATGTTTTTGGACTGATTTTGCGGACAAAAAAATTCCGACAGAACATAATTTGGGGGTGCCTCCCCTGTCACGACCCCACTGCTCCAAAAAGTAAGTCGCTAAGTTTTTGTCGCATGTACGCAAGTACTGATCGATTTTCAAAATCCTTTTACAGTAGCATGAAGTTTTCAACACAGTAATATATTAAAGATGCTGTCACACCTTTGAGGCATCGCCACGTTACAAAGTGAAATGTCTGTTCAGTAATATTTGATAAACGACTATGTAGACCATTTCAATAACAAACACTAGAAAATATTTTTTTACAAATGCCTCACCGCCCAAACCGATAGAACGCATTACTGCATAAAATACATGAATTTGATCAGTCACAAGAGTTGCGGGTTTGTATAAAAATTACGCCAGATTTCCGTTGTAAACACTGCCGCTGCCGAACATTTCAATAACGGCTTTTTTATTCAGCGACAGCGTTACTGTTCTCAAGGCCGCTGTTGCCGCAGCCGCAGCTGCTGCAGCTGACCATCGCCGGCGGCGTTACATTTGTTTGCGATGAAGAGCGTTTGTGTGCGTGCGTGCGGTCGTTAGCGCGTTCTTTGTACGTCAGCCGCTTGTCCATCCAGTTGCCCTCTACCTCCCCACCCCAGTGACCGGGCTCGACGGCGACAAAGGCTTTTCCACTGCAGTCAACCGACTCGACAACCGGATGCAAATTAGCGCTGCCGCCAGCGGCGCGCGGCGCGGTGACAACGTAACGAACTTGCTCCAGATCATTCCGCTACCTCAGCGCATCGTCAGCACGCACTGGACACTGGGCTCTTCCTTCCATCGGTAAATCAAGCAGCGACGACGTCGTCGACGCCACCTCTCGCGCCGTTGTTTCTCACCGGTGGATTTTCCGACGCATCGGAAGGGTTACCATCTGGCATTTTAAAATGTGACAAATAAGTCAACTAGCTGAGTAAATTGGCTGTAAAAATTAGTTTTTTCCCCTGCAGTTTGGCCTTTTCTTGGCATCGAATCGGCCCCCATTTCTAGTTCGGCCGTAACGCCAAATCTACTAGAGAAAGACTTTTTATCCAGTACATTCGGTAACACTCAATTTTGGCATCAGTTCGGCATTAATTTGACACTTAACTAACGAACGATTCTATCGTAAACGGTAATGGTATTTTTGAAAGTGTGGCTTTTTTGTCGGTAAAATACACTACATTTGGCATTTTCGGCCGGAGGAATTTTTTTCTGTAGTTAAGGTTTTTTAAAGGTAGTTAGACTTGATGGGCATTGCCGTTTCTGACTACCTGTTTCAAGATTCTGTTTGTTAAATGTAACTGTGTGAATGTATCTGAGAGAAATAAACGTTCTTTCTCTCAGCGGTGAGTAAAGCAACGCAACTGACCGTACATGTACGTCTAACGCCGACGTCTTCCCGGGCGATGTAATGCCGGGCAGATGCATACGTCGCAGCATCGTGTGACTGACACGTGTGAAAACTCATTCGCAAACGGCGCTGCGTTGATAAACTGAAGTGCGCTGCTGCTGCAGCTGCTGATACTACTGCTGCCTGGGGGCTTTGGCACGTGGACGTGTATCATTCACTTTGCGCCCAAAACGACCTCTTTAGATCTGAAAGCAAGAACTTCAATCAACCTCGCACGAACCATCTGCACTACGGAGTGTTCGAAGAATTCCAGCGGCGCATCATGGCGTGCCGTTTTTACGCGCGACAGCAAACAGTGCTCATAGCTCTGGCATACGTCTGTCTGTCTGTCGCACTCTGCAGCCCTATCAAAAAGTTACAATCTAAAATCACGAAATCATTACTCTGAAGGTATGACAAAGATTCGTTTTTGTGACAAAATTTCGGGCATCTGGGTGAAGAGTTTTGCTTCAAACGAGGACGTCAAAGAAGATTTTAGGCTGCGATGCTTATTTCGACAGTGAACTGCGCCGAAATTACTGGAGATAGACCAAGACAACGTGCACACGAAATTTTCGGCATAAAAAGTCGATTTTAACCGTTTGAGTTTCGAACTCCTAGCTTCAAGGAATCCTCTGTAGACCTACTAGAAGGAGGTCAACATTTGGGTACCATTTCATTATCATTACACGTTGTACATTTGACTCCGCAGGTAGCAGTACAAATGCTGTCGCACGTCACGTGAGCAATGCTCAACTTACTTGTTCTGAATGTATTTCTCTTGCTTCATACCAGTAACATGTTTTAATAGAGCTGTCAAATCGTTCATTCTTTAATGCATTAACGTACTGCGTTAATTTTTTAACGCATTAATTAACGCGTTATTAACGCACCAAAGCCCGTCGAGAGGGAGAGTAAGAAGGAGGGGTAAGTTACCCCGGGTCCCGCACCCGCAACGTTTGGGGGCCCCGCCTGTAGAATATAGAAAGTTAAAAACACATTTTAAACGTATAATCAACAATAACTGCCGTCATAGATAGCATAGAAATCTATCAGTCTGTCGTCAAAATAATTATTTGTTTACAGTAGCGATAGAACGTTAACTACAGTTTAGTTACTTGAATTCATCTGATTGTCAAATAACTGCAGTTTGACGGAATATTGGAACTTTTGCTTCGCGGAATTTGGTAAATTAACATAAATTTACTCATGCGCGTTAATTATTTTAACACGCGTTAATTTTTTTTAATGCACGTTAATTTATTAACACATTGATGCGTTAATTAATGCATTAATTTGACAGCTCTAGTTTTTAATACATGAAAGGGCACCAAGTAAATAAAATATAGCAGACAGCGTCTTTAACTCAATGCTCCAATATAAATTAACATAATAAAGACAATTTAAAATGGTTTGTTGCAAGCTTTACACTTGTGACAATATCAAATTCTGTGCTACTTCCAGGTTTTGCAGACAAGTGATCACAGAGTACATCCGGAACCAAATGATGAAATACAAAAAATTAATGCACTTAGCCAACAATAACTAAGTGCACAAATAGCGAAAACAGAGAAGTTACAATTCCAATACATATTATTAATTTACCTCACAAACAGCATCACATTAGCAAAACGGAATGCGATTAAAGTACATCAAAGCAGAACACTACCATTGGAATAAATTCCTACTAGAATGAAAGAATTCCAGGTGAAAGTTCACCCGAATCTCAAACTACAGGGTGCAGCAGAAAAAAGTCGACCCCTAAAGTTTTTTTGCTGTTTTCTCAGCAACCGTTTGGAATTTTAATTTGAAATTTTACGGATTTATTTATTAAAACCTTCTACATCTAACTGCTAAGTCAAATGTGATTCTGTTGAAAAACGACGAAGTTACAGACTTTTGAACATGACCGCCTACCGATTTTTCAGCATTCAAAAATGTTCTGGCTACAACACCAATTTAATAACATTGTTGAAACAACACAGTTCAATAATAATCAAGTGCCAAAATTTCATTGTCACTGCGAATGTTCAAAGTGTTCACCACCAGCTCCAAGCAACAACACCAGCCTCCAGTCGCCTTATTTGAGAAATCTTTTACAGCCTTGTCGATCAGTCCCTGTGGCAGGTTGCCCCAGATAACCTGAAGCGCTTTCTTGAGTTTGGTGCTTGTTTTCGGCTTTGATTTAAACTTGTAGTAAGCCTCCAACATTGCACCCCATACGTGATAGTCCATATGGTTTATGTTTGGAGAACTGGAGGCCATTGGTCTTTTGTGATGAAATCAGGACAGTTGGCGCGCAGCCAATTCTGTGCACTGCAAGGCGTTGCGTGCTGTGTGCTGACGCGCTGATGCGAGATGCAAGATGAATCCGGTGGCAGCCGGCGACTGCTTTAAAGGAACGAGAATTTAATGATAATTTTTAAACAATACAAATTACTGTTTATCAAAACGTCATTGTGACGTCATCGGCAGTAACGTGTAACCAGTTTTTTAAAAATGAAATAGCATTTTTAGCTTGAACATTTTTTAATGTTGAAAAATCGGTAAGCGGTCATGTTAAAGTCTATAACTTCATCGTTTTTCAAAAGAATCACATTTTATTTGGCAATTAGATGTAGAAGGTTTCATTAAATACGGCTGTAGAATTTCATATTAAAATCCTAAACGGTTGCTGAGAAAACGGCGAAAAACTTTAGGGGTCCACTTTTTTGCCGCACCCTGTATGCCCATCTGGCTTATGTCTCTGGAATACAGCACATAGCATAAACCCGACAATTAGAATAATGCACTTAAGATGACACTGAAAGTGCCACATCCTATAATCACGTGTGCTATAAATATACCTAGTGCCAATCACTCTATACTTACATTACTGCACTGCAGAGCAACTTTTTACATGTAAGCTAAATGGACAAAAACCTATCCACTTGGACAAATCGCCCACCCACTCTAGGCATTTCACCCAAATGGGTTACACTGATTATATATGATGAAGCACTATCTTACCCTGCTATTAGTATAATACAGAAAACACATAACTTTTTATATTTTCATACGACAAAAACATTTAACAAAAAATCAATTTTACATATTTCAGAATGTGCTAAATTCGCATATAGCAATGTAGAATTTCAAAAATTCTCCTCGGGTGACATCTGGACCCTGCTTCAAGAGCAAGGGAAGAAAAAGGAAAAAAGGAGAAAAAAAGAAAGGAGGGAAGAGATAAGAGAAATAGAGAAAAAGAAGAAGGTGAATGGGAATCAACAACCCACTGGTTTCAACTTAAAAGTTGCACTGCAGTATTGACAAACTAAAAACATTGCAAAAAACATGTAAAAAATGCAAAGTCCTTCCCAAGCCTTACGGCCCATAGGGTGGCGCTGATCTCCGTTTCCTAAGGCCCTCAGCCAGACACCAGTTTTTACACTGCGAGACCATGGATACGGTGGGGCCAGTGTATCACGCGGTGTGTCTGTTTATGTCCCAGCGGTGAAGCCGGTACCAAATTATACTGCTTGGTGACAGGGGCACATGTGTGTGAACAACTTGCCTAAGGTCGTTACCCGGCAGTGTCCTGGTGCAGAGTCGAACCTGCGCCTCTGAGTTACTTCAGGATTACAAGTCCAACACATTACTGTTAGACTACCGAGTCACATGACTCACTTCTAAAATAAATGCTACAGAAGCAAAATGGCCAGCATACAAAAAGTCTACAAAACATGTTCTAAAATCACACAGTAAATTATAAATAATAGATAAATTAATAAATTACATCACAAATAAGTATTAGTTCTTTTAACTACCTCACGTCACACGTTGTAGACTGTTTTTTTCAACAGACTCAGACCAAATCTACTCGTATATGTTAGTTAAAATTCCGCAGAAAAAAAACAGCATATTGCATACACGTGTGTGCTCTGTGAGAAAGTTAAAAGCTTAAAAAGTTGGTTTTAACTTAAATTCAACTGTAATGGCATGCAACAAAACCCTGAAAAAGTCAAATCATTTCTGCTGTTACATTCATCACTAACAACAGCACCACAGCAAAAAACAGCACAACTAGCAATCGTGAAGTTAAAAAAGTTTTCGTATGCACCAACAAAATAACATCTGTGCACACTGCACATTAACAACATAAAGCACGCAATTCAGTCTCCAATCAACTTTTGAGAACTGCTAAAGCTTTTTCAGACAAAATATTCACACTGAAAGCACTTCCACAGCATATCTTGCAAAACACGTGACAATTTATACTTTTAAAAAGTTTCATTTAGCAATTTATTCTCAGAAATCCGATACTCTGTTACCATTGGGCAATAATTAGCATGTTCACTTTACCTTCAGTTTGTCTTGCAGTATAACATTGTGCTTGTGACAAAGTTAGCCACTAACCTCAGCAGTGTCAACACACCAGCAGTCCAGTAGATGAAATAAACCCACTTCTGGCTACTGGCTTTTGTACTAATGTCATCTGACCTTGCAGACACACATAATGTTGGGTATCAAACATTTGAACATAGCAAAAAATGGACACGGACAGCACAACAATAGGGAGTCAGCAGGATCAGATGACTAGAGGAATGAAATGCAGTCGAATGTTGATAAATCTAAATCCCTGCCAAACACAAGAACAGCTCGTCTTACCTGGTCATACCTGATAGATGATTACATCAATTAAGACGATGACAATGGCAGTGACAATAGACGAATTCATACAATATGGCCAACGATGAAACTAGCTGAATACTAGTGCAAATACAAATACTAAACAATCAACCAAAAATCTGCTAAAATGTACTGATGACACTGTTGTTCACAATATTCACACTTATAATAACAAGTATCATCAAATAAAAACTTGCACACAATTTTCTTACTGCAAAAAAAACAGCATTATATTTTTTCAACACAACAGCAACTGTGAGATTGTACAATATCTGTATTCAAAGTTTACAAAGTTTAGGGCGAGCTGATATTCAGCCAAATCAGTGCAATTTTTTTACTTGTAAACTAGGTGGGCAAAAGCTTTGCCCACCCACTCAGGCAAATCGCCCACCCACTCCAGGAATTTTGCCCAAATGGGTTAATCCATTAATTTCGTTATGCTATGATCGGTAGAGGTAGTCTGGTTATCGACAGTATATCAAAAGTATTTCCTCATTATCGTCATGGTTCTAGTTGGCAACATGATATACGATACCCAATAAACTAACCTGCAGCAATGTCAAATTTCCAAAATTTTTCCTGAGGTGTCATCTCGGAACATGGAAAGAAGGGCCAGAAAGAAAAGGAGGAAAAAGCAAAAATAAAGATAAGAGATAAGGAAAAAGATGAAAGAAAAGAAAAATAGAAATCGCTAATTTGGCCCCAGCGGCATCATATGTTGAAAAAATGGGTGAAACAAAAAGTTGAAATTTTCTGCCAAACACTGCAAATTTCTGGCAGAATTCTCACAGATAGTTGCAAACTTCAGACAGTGGCAATTATGGATGTTCAAAATTTTAATTTTGTTTCTAAATTTTTCAAAAATCGGAGCTTTCAACCCCACATTTTGCATTCTTGGGCAAAATTGTTGTGACCAAAAAATTTCTGACACTATTTCAACCATCCAAAATTATGCGGGGGGGAGGGGGAACTGATTTCCCTCCTGCACCCCCACCCCTTTTTTCCAGCAATAATGCAACTGTCCATCTACTAACATCGGCTTAAAAGTTGCACTGAGCCAAATACAAGCACAAATCAAACATCCAGTACAGCTATAATGACCACAAGGTGTCAAAGGCCAAGTCGCATGAAAAAACGGTATGGGTCAAATATGTGTCAAATGTAATAATAATTATTAATACGCTGATCAATTGACATAAAATCATCGCTTTAAATTAATTTCAATAAAAATATGTTATGCCAGCCAAACACACCCAACACACTGCAGCGCTGATGACATCACAAATGTAACACCTTGCTCACATTCCCACTGAAAACAATAGTGGTGAAACTGTTAAATTTTATAAGAAATATTGTCAGATTTATGCAAGCTGTGATGCACATCTGACATCAGAACATACGTCACTGCTGATCTGTTAACAACTAGAGGTGCACGATTGGAAAAATTATAACGATTTAGTGAAATACCGTAGTTATGTTTGCAAAGCATTTTTCTGATTCGATTTCAATGACAATTTCTGCCAGATTACACATACATTGAGTTCTGTGTTAGCACAAGTTACCATGAACGTCTGCAGCTTTCGACCGCATAAACTGCCATCACGTTGTACAATAACACTGACTGCACCGATCATAATGTATAAAATAAACCAAGTATTTATAAAACTAAGACAGAAAAATCTCACTAACCAATGCGAACAATACAACCGTGAAATGTTTTTTCCGGTTGTGATGTCACAGTCCAAAGATTGTTGAATGCAGTGATATGGCAAAACATGAGGATTTTGCGCTTTTGACTTTATTTTTTACAGTAAAAAGATATATTAGCAACCAAAAGATTACTAAATATTGACAAATGATGAAGCCAATTAGCGCTTTATAACAGTTACATAAAATAGTGCGACTCGGTCTTTAAGTTAGTCTAACATTTAACATAAATATGCTGGTGTTGATTCCACTGAGGTCAACTATTGGCTCATCTACAGGTCTAAGTATATGAGAGGTTATGGCACCAGTGTTCCATGCTGGATAGCCCGGAAAAGGTCGTCACAGAAACTGCAGGTTCAGTGGGAAATGCCACCAAATTTAGCAGCACCGTATAGAACGACAGTCAGCAAATAGTCAGATGCCACCAAAATGAATAGTTCAGTTGACTGGGAGACGTAAAGTGTGACTGATGGATCTCCTGTCACATAAAAAAACAATCAGTAATAAGAAATATAAATCAATCATTAAATAATGCAATTATTTTTTTGCATTTCACGATACTAATCAGCTCTGAAAAATAAGAGATGAATCCTGCAAAGCATGATTTACAAATTTCTAAACTAACTACAATGTTGCTGAAAAGTAGTCTAAAATCGATATCTGATGCCAAATGACCACAGTAATCATAGAAATAAAAGAAGGCATGTTTATGGAACATGATGCATCGTGCATGACTAACACCCTCAGCAAGAAAAAACTGAATTCAATTAAAACAATCTGAAGACCTAGTTGTCAGCTTAGGTTAACTTATGGATAACACAAAAATATTTTCCATATAGCAAAGGCTGAAAAGCTTCACGTGCATGCAAAGATTAGCGGGCAGTCAGCTGTCAGCAGTACTGTCTGTAGCATCACTCGGGCTAAACTGATCGCCGTAGTAGTCGAAAGCTGTCAGATCCGGTTTACGACGAACTAATTCTTGCACGATCGAATCCTCAATCTGCCGCACAAAGTCAACTATGCTGCATCAGTCAGACTTCATCGACAAAATTATTCACATTTTTAATCAACGCGAGCACTGTGAAAAGTTTGTAAATATACAATAACCATACTGGGTGGCAGAAGCGAGTCAACGATTCTGCAAAAAAACTTAAGAAAAGCTCACTTACTCCGAGTTCAAATAAGTACACAAAAAAGTTTCCAGATGCTGCTGCTGTGACTGTCGAAATAACTGCCAATTTTCTCACCATGACAAAAAAATAACAAACGAGGGGTCCTACCAACTTCAACGCATCCATGATTACTTACTGTCCGCCACAGTCCTTGCGCCCTGATTCTTTCTGAGACTTTGGCGCTTTCTAAATCATTTACTTACTTACTTACTTACTTACTTACAGTGACACCTGGTGGACAGTCGTTGTGACAAAGGCAGCAGCAGTTGCCGAAATGCCAAAAAAACAATTATAAAAAGTTGTACTTTGAGGAATTTTCCATAATTTATAAAATTAAAACCCACTATATTTTGGGGATTCAAGATCATTCAGGGTTATTGATGTTGACACCACCAAAAAGCTCGTGACTAGTGCTTGTTATAATTAGCAGCAAGTCTGTGCCTATCTGCAACCTTTTCATGTTGGACGAAACAATAGCAGTAAAATAACCACTTTTTAAGGGGAACCCTTCTTTGACGTCTGAGGGCACAGGCCTTCTTGAATCTAAAAGGTCAGGACATGGACTACTAAAATCAATGTTTAATGCTGAAAATTTCACATGTAGGTTGTCTTGGTCTATCTTCAGCCATTTTATTGCAATTCACTCTTAAAATGTGTGTCAGACTGAAATAGTGAATAATTCACTAAAACCCCTTATTTTGGGGGTTCAAGGCCATCAAGGTCATCATAGCTCAGCACCAGTGCTTGTTGTGATAAGCAGTATGTCTGTGCCTATCGGCAACCATTTTCACACAAAACAAGCCAATAGCTGTAAAATAATAACTTTCATGCCCTCGTTCACGAGGAACCCTCTATCCAGCAACATGAAATTTTGTCACAAAAGCTAGAGTCTTTGAGGCAGCCCACAGTGAAGATTTTGTGATCCTAGCTTGCATCATTTTGATACAATACAGCAGTGTGACAGACGGACAGACAGACGCATCTGGCCATAGCTAAGACGCACAAAGCATTCTGCTGTCGCGCGTAAAAAAAATCAATACTAAGCAATTACAATGACTAGTCAAAGTGTAATAAAACTGTACACCAAAGATATGACAGGAAGATAATACAGTAAAAGCCGCCTACACTGTTGCACTGTCTCAGATCCAAGAATGTCAACTGAGGAACCGATTCTGGCACTCGTTGCAAGCAATTTCCAGTCAACTTGTGAAGCCCGATCACATCAAGGTACTTCAACTTTCTGCAACGTGAAAAAAGCCAAAAATGCTTCACGTGTTGTGAACTGTTAGTCACAATTAGGCCCACGGAACACTGCCATATAACTGTTTCACTAACTGTAACAAAGATCTCAAACAACTATATATTATGTTGTCATTGAGACACAATGCACAGGCAGAATCTCACAGAATATGCAGTGCAAAACAAAGACAGATAGAGGTATGGTACTATAAGAAAGTTGTCATTCAAGTGCATGGTGTGGATGCCTCAATAATTCACTCAATTTTACAGTGGTGTGAATTTGCTTTTGATCCCACAACCATGAAAACCTATCCGTTTTCTCCAGCCTTAGTAGTAAATATACAACAGTTATTTTGACAAAATTTGTCAACTGTCAATTGCTCATCACCACGGCTATGCCTAAATTATTACGGCCAAGTTTTTTTACATGTGAGAAATGTGGCTTTTGTCTGACCATATATTGAGACTGTATGAAAATCAATGACACAGGGAAGGAACATGTCACATGCATATTCTGCTGCACGGTCAAATGTGACCACTACCTATCAGTGGCAGAGGCATTAAAACTGTATTACACAGTACAACGCAAACAAACTGTTACGCCAAAATATACACTAACAGCAAAACATATAAAAAAAATCAGTCACGCAACAAAAACAAACATCTACCTGCAGGTGTCTACAATAGTGCACAGGCCTGCTTCAGTAACATCCCAACACCAGCTCAATGACAAGTAACGAAGATTGGCACCACAGCTGATCAACAATACACATGACAACAAACAGAAACTGACGCTTTCAACTTTCAAATACTTTCAGCTTTCAAGTTTAGAGTTTCAGTATTACTGATTTTAACAGTAGATGCAATTTGCAACAAAAAGCAGCAGACTTGTTCAGTGCTAGTAATTGGGTAAACAACAATCAGCCAACACCTTACTGATGCATCCCCTAGAAAAATGTACACACTGACATATAGCTTACCAGTAGCATAGTGCTTGTACAACATCATCTGTCAAATTTGTACATTCAGACAAGTCAAGATATGTCAACTCTCTCAGTGAAGAACACTCAAAAAAAGTTTTTAAACCATCAGCGGTCAACTGGCTCCCTTTGCGTATTCCAAGTTCTCTCAGAGATGACATTTTCTGAACAAATCATTATGCAACACACATTATCAAGACGCAGTGACTATTAATACACAAAATACGTACTAAAAACCAGTGTCTGTAACAGCAGTTACTAGTACACTTTCTAAATCACGTATGTATTGTACAGTAATGTAAAAGCTTTCAAGCAGAAAAAGTGAACAGTGAGTCTCAATATCAATTTTACTTCAACTGTACTGTTGCTATACACTGTAAGTGTGAGGCATAAAAAACACACCAAAAGTTATCAATCATAACTTGAAGATCAATTATCACATTTTATTAATTTTTGGTACTATATTCCAGATACAACTGACCATCAAATGAACACTTATGTTCCTACCTCATGAAACCTCTGTCTCTGCACTACCTGAGAAAAACCTATCAAACGAAATATTACATTTTTGTTCAGTGCAGTATGATTTTTTGTTTAAAATAACGCACTCTTAGCACCTTCTTGTCCAAACTTCTAGTACTTTGGCTGACAGTTTATCCAATTGCCGAGTTGTGCAATTGCTGACAGTAAATATTTGAAAATATCAGCCGTTTGTGTGAACACAAGCATGCATATGCATTCTCCATTCACTGAGAGCAGTGTCGACAGTGCTCTGCTACAGACTTCACTTCTTGAGTTCATCAACATTAAGTACTAAACAGCATTGGGTAGACTCGCTCACCCCAGATATTGTCCAATAAACTAAGGTCAAGGCTGTTGGGGGGCCACACATCTCAAAAGACGAAATTTGTTTATGTTTTTGTTCACTTCAATGCATATTTCGCTTGTTCTGTTTTCCCCAGGTAGTGCAAAAACAGACGTTTTGTGAAGCAAGTACTTGAACAGTTATTTGATGCCCAGTTGTGTCAAAATTATTTGTGCCAAAAACTATTAAAATTTCATTATTCTTCTCCAATCAATAATGTCACGGATGTCTTTTTGGCATTTCTGTTCATTTTGATGCTTATTTTGTGCGTTCTGATTTCCACAGGTAGTGCAGAAGCACACGTTAAGTGAAATGGGGACTTCTTTGAATAGTCATTTGATGGCCAATTGTATCAGAAATACTTGAACCAAAAATTATTCAAATTTAATAATCCATCTTCATGTTACAATTGATAAATTTTGGTGTTTTTTATGCCTCAGAGTGTAGGTTTTATATTGTAAAAATTCTGTCAGTATATTTTTTCATAAAAACATTGATGCATCAAGTCTAAATGGTTACAAATATTATCAAGAGTCCTCATCTTATAGAGACATCTACTTTACTAAACCAAATATGGTTCTAAAATTCATTCACGATAATTAAACATGCAACGTGAAAAACAATTATCAAATTTTACCACTAACACAACAGTGACCATTTTCGTTTAATGGGCCCTGTGTGCAGAGTTACATTAAAACGATTCAGGTAAAAAAATATAAAACCAAGTTCAGAAACCTTAAGCGATAGTAAACAGACATCTGTCAGCTGGCCGGAAAAGGACACTTTGAGGCATCTGAGAATTGGGCAAGCAGCAACAGCATCAATACCATCATCAGTCAGATCTTCACCATCGAGACAAAGCTCTTGTAACTGATGACCATGATGACGAAGAAAATTCACTACAGCTCTACAATGAAAATGACCATAAAATGCGCGGTGTGCACAGATAAATATTCTGTTTGATAACTAACAGTAAATTAAATTTTAATCATGCAAACTGTTGGCCTACTCTGCAAATACTAGCAAAACAAGTAGGTAAGGCTGCATAAATCAATGACTAATTAATCAACTGATGACTAAAAACTTGTTTGATTAATTTTTTGATGGATAAAAATTCAAATAAAATTTTGTCATGCTTGCATAGTGTTAAGTTTTGTAGTATGCACTTTGAAAGCCCTTGTGATGAGACTACTAATTTGACTACACTAATATGGACTACATCATTGTCAGTGATTCTGATTTTGCTTTAATGTGCACAAGATAACAACTACCAGTAGTTAAATTCTGCAGTTTTTGTGGTCTTTTTGGTTGACTAGTGACTAAACAAAAACATTATAAACATTAAGCCATAAACGCCACTATAAAGCAAAATATAAACAAACGTACCTATCACTGATCTGATTCAAGCCATCAATGTTCAAACTTTGGAGTTGCGGCAGATAGCATGAAAGAACGTCCAGTGTCTTGTCAACTAGATGAGTACAATAGGCAATGTTCAGTGCACGTAGATGAGAAAGCTTACATATAAGAAGAATACACTTGTGATCTAGACGTTCGCACCCTTCAACATTCAAGTTTTCCAGCAGTGGAAAGTTATGAACTAGTTCGGCAGTCATCTGCAAGTCAAGACTAGAAACAAAGCGCAGCTGGAGATTGACAACATTCTTACAGTATGAAGCACAACATAAAATATCAGCAACCGACAGGGAAAAACGTGAATATCTTCCTCCAATGATCTCCAGAGAATGAAGCAAATGTGATCTGGCAAAACAATTTTGCAGTGTTTTTGAAGTTATATTCTGATTGCTCAGATCAAATAAGAGTGTTCGCCAAAAGAGAGGGTCAGAAGACAGTTCATGCCACAACTGGCAAACTGGTGCCACGGTCAGCAACAGTTCCTTCTGGCTGAGGAACGAAAACAAATGCAACAGAATTTCAGTTGGAAGGTCGTTGATGTTAAAATTGCTGTGATCAATGACATTATCCATAAATTCTGCACACAAATTCAGCACAATTTGTCACCAATAATTATGTGTCAGAACTAAAACAGACATCAGTTACAGTCTTGTATCAAAGACACGACCATTAATACAGCCAACCAATAAAAATAAAGAATGAGGCTATACACAAAAATGGTATAGCTGGTTTAGTGACATATATCACAGGGCTAGTATGCCAATGGTGTATTACCATAAAGTGATGCAACCACAGGGTCAACCCCACCAATGTGCAATGGCAGGGCATTCCCACTGGCTTTCGGCCAACTGAACTTCAACTTGTACTGTCGTTTCTCAGACATACCCGGTAACAAATTTTGCAGTCTTATTTTGGGCGTCATACATCATCACATATTTCTGTAAAAAACATCGCTAAGTTCGCCCATCAAAAATCTCACGTCATTTTTCATAAGTTCTTAGCATTAGTTTACACATTTCCATAACACTACGTGCCGACTACACTGTGTCTCAAAAAACATCCCCGACATTTTTGACTGTAACTTGAAAACCAATCAGATTTTGATAATTTTTGGTACGAATATTTCTGACACAACTTGCCAAATTTCAGGTCAAATTTCTTGTCTAAATCGATTACGCTCAAAAATTCTAAACTACGCAAATATAAAAACATCCGGAAAAAATCAGATACATTTTGCATAAAAGTGCACTTGAAATGAAAACGGAAAGCCAAAATTAAATAAGTAAGTAAGTTCCGCAGATCATATTCAGATAAATGTACAAAACATCAGTTTATACACTTGTTAACGGCGATATGCAATGAGTGACACATCGAAAACAGCAAAAATCATAAAAAGGTGATATCACTCACCATCACATAATCTAATTGCCAATGTGCTGTTGAATAATGTTTATGTTTATTCGTTAATCAAGGCAATCAACCTTTTTATGATTTTTGCTGTTTTCGATGTGTCACTCATTGCATGTCGCCGTTAACAAGTGTATAAACTGATGTTTTGTACATTTATAATTGCTGTTTTATTACAATAACAAAGTTTTTAGGTTGATGGTCAATTATAAACCATCTGCTTTATACGGACACTGAACCTTAAATATTTTGGGGTCACGATTTTTATCTTTAGGGGTCACGTGACGTCATCGGAACGTGACTATGGGACTCGGCGAGAGCACTTTCCTATTGGCGGTCGATGATGACCATGCGTCTATCTTGCACGGATATGGAGATACGGGGCTTCAAAGATTTTGGGGCAACGAGTTTGGCCTTTTGGGGTCACGTGACGTCATCTGTCACGTGATCATTTGATTCGGCATGTGGTTTCATATTGGTGGTTTATTGTAACCATGCATCTATCTTGCACCGTTACGGAGATATGGGGCCCCAAAGATATTGGGGTCACGACCTTGACCTTTTGGGGTCACGTGACGTTATCGGTCACGTGACCATTGGACTTGGCATATGTGGTTTCCTATTGGTGGTCCATTGGAACCAGGGGAAGCGGAGTAGAGAAAAAGAGGAAGAAAAGGGGGTGGATAGGGCCATGGAGGGGAGTTGAGCCCGAAAGTGGGGAACAAAACGGTCATTTTTAGCGCGTGTAAAAATTTGAGGGCGCAGCACTTTCTATGAGCCGAAATATGTTTTTTTGAAAAATTCGATTTGGGTGGGTATGATTCCACATCGAGATCACACCGCAAATTGGGGATGCGCTTTTCGGTTAATTTCAAAACCGGTTAACCGAAACTACTAACCGGTTTGTAACCCGTTAACCGAAAATGGCCGATTTGCGAATTTAGCGGCGTAGCTGGCCGGGGTATTCGCCCTCCCCCGAGCTGCAAATGTCAAAAATTAAAAACGACGGGTTAACCCAGTCTGGCAGCAATGTCATGATCGGCGTAGCCACTAGCCAATAGGTAACACTGTGCGATAAAAGAATAATTATGCTGTATGTATG
>Ga0209367_1006107_pt1 | contig 16700 bp, 10 predicted proteins | sample WorMetLIZISLAND2_FD_187412 | JGI IMG/M metagenome (GOLD analysis project Ga0209367, IMG submission 187412) | Marine gutless worms symbiont microbial communities from Max Planck institute for Marine Microbiology, Germany - Olavius geniculatus... ... | reverse complement strand
ACTAGATAAGCAGTCATAGCCCGCAGGTACCTCCGCCAAGGCAATGTTATTCGCCAGGTGGCGTCACCATATTCACTTTGCCAGCGGTTCCCTTATGCCCCCTTTAACGCCATGCTAACGAAAATTTCAAAGTGATCCAGAATCCAGAATTCCTGCTGGATCACCCCCAAAATTGAATCACTGGTAGTTTGTGCCATGCCCGACATACCCTCAAAATTTCAGAAAGATCCGTAAATAACTTTTTGAGTTATCTTGCTAACAGACAGACAGACAGACAAACAAACAAACAAAAACCGGCAAAAACATTACCTCCTTGGTGGAGGTAACTATACTGCTGCTAAGACTTTTGCAGTTATGACTTATGACAAACTGAATGCAGATCATCTCAACAAATGTACACAATAAAATTTGAAAAATTAAAAGCAACAAAAAATGTATTCTGCACAATACAAATCTCAGACTGCAGACAAACCGGAGTGCCTGGACAAGGATCATTCCTGCAAAGTCACTCAGACTAACGAATGCCTTCAGTACAGCAATATTAAAGTCATGTCTGCAACAGCCAATTGATGCAACATATCAACATTCAGACTTCATCCAAATCTGTATACAGAAAGAGCTTGATCAAAATAAAACGTTAAATTATTGAGCTGTTAATCATATCAATGACCAAAGTTTATTGTGGTGATGCAGACACAAAGCAAAAGTATAAAAGCAGCATAAAATATGCACTATTGAAAGTAATTCTAAAAATACAACATCCACTATAATGTCAGATAAAATGTTATTACTGCTAATTGTTTATCAATACATGGAATAAATTACTACATGATGTGGGCATGTATTAAAGCTGTAAATCCAATCCAATCCATATGTCACAACTCATTAACAGAGCTGCCATGCACACTTACGACCCAGAGTTCACAAACAACTATTCCAACTCAGCATAATTCTGGAATATTGTAAAGGAAAACAATGTCAGAATGAATAAAACTATCAATCAATCAACCAATCAATCAATTGAAAAATTTGTATAGTGCATCCTACGGTCCTGAACGGCAGTACTTAACAACTAAAAACAATATGCCTAAAATACAACAATAAAACCTAACAAAACGATATAATGATGTCTAAAGTCTATTTATCTTAAAATAAAAAATATAGCCAATGAATATGAGCATATAACAATAGGAAATAAATTGCATAAATTGCAGAAATACCTTTCACCGAGGTAATCACCAATTGCTGTTTTGTTCAGACCTTCCCCTTTATGTAGAAACTGCGCTACACTTTCAGCACTATCCTCCAGTAATCCATTGGACACAAGAAACTCAACGCCCTGAAAAATAACACAAGTGAAAGTAAACACATTCAACAGTAGTTAAACGACCAAATAGACAACTAAATGCTAACTGAATGCTCAAATGTAAAGCAATCGAAACCAGTTCTATTGTGCAGACAAAAGAGCAACAAAAGTGTCATATAACAATTAAAATCTAGTAAAAAACTGTTAACAGGAGGAAAAAACGTAGGAATGTGTGTATCAATCTTTCTCAGACTTTACGTTCTGATGAAACAGTAAAAGCAATTCTCACCTTCTTAGGATCCATGTTAAACTTCTTACGTCCAACAGCCAGTTTGTCCGACTTCGGATTTCTTCTGTAACACAGCACAATCACAGCAGAAATATCATAAAGTGCAAAAATTTACACAACAAAATAAACTTAATTTAAAATTATTTTCCACACAAACTAAGTTAATCTACAACTCAACTAACAGCATCTGAATCCAAAAACAACAATTACAAAACTTAGTAACATCAGCCCTAAATTATCCAACACATGTGCCATGCAGGTTACTGAAGACTGTGCTATAGTGACTTGGGTTAATAGCCAGTTCACTGCCATTCTGCAGAATGGCACCTCAATATAGATAACTATGTAGAGTAGCTGAAAGCTCAATGCACATTTAATAAATCATGTAGTTACTTTCACCAATATATAACACAGAAGCACAATACCAAAAAACAAAATAATGATTAAATTACTTCTCTTCAGGTCCATCAATCGACTCAAGATCGGCAGTAACCTCACTGATCTCATCTCGTAATTTCTACAGTTGCACAGCATTATTGCATGACATTTAATAAACCAAAAGTATAGCTACACCTTATAAGAATAAAAGTTATCTGTATGTTACATCGACAACAATGCTATTTTTGATAATTTGTATCCACAGTCATCTCTATCTGTGCTATTTCATAGTTGACATCTAGTTGATCTGTTGACGGACGTCTTGTGCTTGGTCTACACCGTGTCACAAAATTAGTGACCCCCCTACAACAAAGGTAGTGTAAAATCATTAATACCCAATAAATATTTACAAAATCAGTCATGGAGACAATCATTCTAAACTATTCTTTAAAGTTTGTGCTCAAAATGGCAACCTTTGGCATCAATGCAAGCTCTTTATCTTAGGCCACTGCCTGATCAGCTTGTCAATAACAATGTAGCCCTAATGTAAACGAACTGTTAAGACAATGCAGTGTATGATATTTCGTTGAAATCCATGAACCACAAACTGAATTAGGCATGTTTGAAGCAAAGAAAGTCGTTAATTTTAGGATATGGTGCACATTATACCAGTAGAACAGATTCCAAAAAACCAGTAAAAATATGCCTTTTGTCCCTCCATCTGTCATTTCTAGTCTGGAAGGAAAACTGCTGTCCCAATTCTTTCCAGAAAACTCCACAGATGTCACGTGTCAGTTAGAAAACTGGAGGTTAGGAAACGTCTCCCACATCGTCATAAGATGGACACTGAAACACCAGGTGCTTCACTCGCAGCTGCACCCCATATGTACTGGTAATGTATCAAATATTGCTCAGACATCTAACCGTAGATTTCTTTTAATTCAGAAGTGGATAAACAAATTGGAGTTTCTCAGCAAACCATATGCACTTGGCTGGTCAGGGGACAAATAACTAAAAATGAATATTATATTATCAATTGCAAAAATATATATATATAACATACATACTCTTATTTAAAGTGATGTCTTAGTAAAACAAACAAAGTAGCAAACTAACTTGAATATCAAGCAGTAGTTGCTTCTTGAATATCAAAATATTTGCCAACAACTGCTTTTCCTCCTCTGTCAAATCTGCACAAATGTAAAATTACTTACGGGTATGAATATCCTGCTAACAAAGTAACATGGCATTACAAATTACTACAACAAATCACGAGTGCAAATAAACTTAACAACATGTCAACATGAAAGACAACTTTGCAGTTTTACAATTTTCCAGCACAAGTTGATTTGTGCTGCTATTGTAAAAGTTCCCCACCCAAATCCTATGGCTAGCTATAACCGTAAGTCCAACTCTATTATAACCATATCTCTAATGTTAAAGTCCAAATCGCATCATTTTACATAATTGTTGTAAAGTGCTAAATCTTAATCTTAATCTAAATCTTGGCTTAATCAAATGCTAATTTATCAATATTCACTAATCTTCTAGTTGCTAATACATATTAATACCCTAAAAATCAAATTCAAATTACTCAATTTTCCATTTTCACGGCTGGGCCATTTTCGGAACTATGATGTCATCTACAGAAGGGTTGCTAACTAGCTTTATTGCCTTAAGGTCAAATGCAGCTTAATTTACAGCCAAATAGTCTAAAAAACAAATGTTTTATAAATAGTTAGCCCACTAAAAAACCACAATATTCCAGCATATCGTTAATTTTACAAATGGCACATCTCTAATAGTGAACAGATAACAAGACGTAATTTCTGATGTCACCTAAGCGTCATTACTTGAGCTATAAATAAACATTATTCTGAGTAAAACTGACAGATTTACTATGTTTTCAATGCGAATGTCAGTGTGTCAACAAAGCGTCCTGAACGTGATGTCATCAGTTATTGTGGCACGTTTGGATGCATTCGGCTGGCACAATATATTTCTCTAAAATTACTTCAAAGTGATGTTTTTATTTCATTAGATCAGCATATTATTAATTAGTATTACATTCTGCACATATTTAGCCAATATAGTTTAGCCAATATAGTTTTTTCGTGCGACTAAACAGGACCAGCAGTCAAGCTGGAAAACTCACCGACATTTGGTGGCAGTTCGACCTCTGAGGCATCCATGTCAACATCTATAATTTAAAACTGCACAGTGCACACGATGTTACATACAAATGTGAAATTGACACCTAAAAATATGACCTAGCGACACTAAAAAACTAAGAAACATTCACGAAACACAGTTTCACACATTCATCACTTTGTACTTCCGTCAACAACAAACGTAAACAACATGAATCATACCTCATGTTGACCTCATAGCAGAGATGTGCGGATCCTATAATTTTGGGTTTGCGACTCCGCTTCCGCACTCGGCAGGGCCTAGCGTCAGCGACCGTAAAACTAATCCGTTATGCCGTTCAGTAGATTCCAAGACCAGCCTTGACCAATGTGGCATGTGCAAAAAAACTGCAAATGCAAGTAAAAGTTTGTAGTATCATTACTGGAGTGGAAACGTTGCGGTGAAGAAATGTGTTTTTGCCAGTGTCAGATAATAAAAAAATAGTTCGACTTCGTTGGTCTACTTATGTAGAGTCTTAACTTTGTTTCTTTTTTGTACACAAAAACTAAACAAACCTTTAAAACATGTAAACTTTTCCACCAAAACCTAAGTTTTTACTTTCTACTTTTACTTCAGTATTTTTGTCAGGTTACTTTTTTACTTCTATTTAAATTAAAATCAAATCAAACATGTTTATTTCAGACAGCAAAGTTCATATGGAAGACAATAATAATAATAATACTATAGAGCTACAGTCTACTACAGGGTGTTCCAAAAAAACGGATACCCAGTTTTATTTTTGGGATAACTTTGGTAATTCAGCACCGATTTTAACTATTCTTTCACTGTTACAAGCAGAAATATATGGCGCGTAAACGTGAAGTTCTTCCACCCACCGCACCTTTATTGTGTGACCACATTACCTAGCAAAATAAACACTGTCAAAGCTACAGTGGTCTCGGAGAACAGGCAACACATAAAAATATCAATTTCATAGCATAAAAGAGTTAAGTTTACTTACTTATTCGCAGTAGTGCCTTGTGACGTCATTGTTGCGTCATATTGTGTTTATTTACTTTGTTTACCAGTAATAATTTAGAATAAATCGTTTGATATGGGCAGAATAACAAAGGATGATCGCTGTTTGATTATGGGCTTACGAACTGAGAACTGTTTTGCTAGGTAATGTGGTCACACAATAAAGGTGCGGTGGGTGGAAGAACTTCACGTTTACGTGCCATAAATTTTTGCTTGTAACAGTGAAAGAATGGTTAAAATCGGTGCTGAATTACCGAAGTTATCCCAAAATGAAACTGGGTATCCGTTTTTTGGACCACCCTGTATATGAACTAAAAGTACTATATTAAAAGATAATTTTAAAAAGTAGATTTTTTAGCTACTTTCCACTTCTCATTATAAAAAGTAGTTTTTTCACAATTTAGTTACTCCATCAACTACTGCAATCAGGGGCCACTAGAATTCCTGGGAATTTTGCGAAAATACTGATTTTTGCATTTTACATGCATTTTTCGTCCAGAAAATGCTCTAAATTATCGTTTTCAGTTGCATCAGGCGTATTAGCTGATCACAATTTGTGGAATTTATCACTATAGGTGATAGCATATACTAAGGTGCAAGGGTGTGCTGAATACTCAAATACTCGATTACTCGAACTCGAAATTAGATCGAGTAATTTTAGGATAATGTGAAAAATTGGTTCACAAAAAAAGTAGACATGCATGTGCTGTAAGGTAAGAGGAAAGAAAAGACGAGAAAAAGTGACAGTAACAGTAAGAAGATTGGCTTAAGAGCCCTGCAAAACCTTAATCCAGCGCTGGGTCTTAAACTTTGTTTCTTCTTTGTACACAAAAACTAAACAAACCTTTAAAAACATGTAAACTTTTCCCCAATAAACCTAGGTTTCCCAGCCGTGATCACAATACCACAACAACACTGATTCTTATAGTAACGCATCAAAGCCAGTGTTGTCTGGTCAAAATCATGGCGAAGGACACTCACAGCTTAACGCAGTAAGCCTACACTAAATTCAAACTATCTAGTTCCAGCATATACAACTTTAACCTTCGTATCAAACAGTGACCTTCTATGTCTGAGTGGAGTCATGGCATGGGGCCAGGGGATAATTAAATTTTGAACAGTCGGACAATTTTCATTTTCGGGCAAAACTGGCTTTCTGAGCATCCAGACCATAATCTCAATCTCCTCCTTTGGAATTTTGCATCAGTATGTCGGGAAACTGCAACTTTGTGCAGTGCCTACTTTTTAAAGCACTACACTGCTGCCCTCTGTTATGCGCTGTCAGAAATCTGCACAAAACTGCACCAAGACATCGTTCAGCCATTTTGACTGTGAAGACTAGAATGACAAAGTGATCAGGATTTGCTGTCAGTACAATGGCTGATCAGTTTCTGAACGATGTCAGTGATGGCATCTCTGGCTGGAGACACAGCAGCAGCAGCAGCGGATGCAGCAGCTGAATCTGTTACACCGTCAAGACTCCGTGACAAGAACGGACATAAAGGAATGCAGCCTGCACACAAATGCACTGATACGTGGTGGTGGTGGCAGCATGGTCTAGTCATTAACACACTGTGTTCAGTTCAGTTCAGTATGATAGTTTCTTTTCAAACAATTCTAACAGCTAAGACCAAGCTATCATGAATGTGCTAGTTAATGCCATATGCTCTGCTGAGCAGTTCAGTTATCAGATGGCGACAGCAACAGGATGCTGATGATAAGTCACAAATGGCTGTTGGTAGTGAATTCCAGGATGCGCGACTGAACAGCAAGAAGCCACGTGATCCATATCATGACAGTCATGCATCCAATCAATGTACTTGCTCTATGCCAGGTCTGGTTGGTACCATCGAACCAGTACCACCCAGGTCAACTCAGCCTTCCATCCTTCCAGGGCAGGTAAATCAAGTACCAGCCTGCCTCGTTGGGGTTGAGGGAGGTTAAGGATAAGCTATGGCATGTTCACCCATGTCAAATGGCAGGCAACTGTGCGATCTTATATGGCCTGAGATGTTACGTAACTTTAAAATGGCTTTGCTAGAAAATGCAACAAGTCAAAAGTTCAGCAAGTTGCATGACCAACAATACAGAATATGCATTTAATTTTAAAACTACCAGAAAGTTAAAAGAACTCATCTTTTACTGCTTTATCACTGTTGGCAACTAGAACTGTTCAAGGAGAATCTAGTATTGCTCTGAAAAAAAGCCATTAAAACCAACTAAAAGCAGTAAAAAATGACCAGAATATGTGACAAAGTAACATACCCAAAAATGGAACAGAAAAATGTGCAGCCAATGCTTCTCCACCTCCTTGTGAAAATATATTGGTACACTCCTACAACATCACAAAGTGGTATGAAAACACTACACTGTGTCAGATTTTAATAATTTTTGGCAAAAATATTTCACACACAACTGGCTATTAAATAAGTGTTTTACTTTCCACTTCACCCAACGTCTGCTTTTGCACTACCTGGGGAAAGCAGACCAAGTATTATACGTGTTAAAATGAACAAAATAACATTAATAAATTCCATCTATCCTAATCTGTGGGCCGGTCTATTACAAGTTTTGACTGTCATGCAGCAGTGTGTCTACCAGATAAAGTTTAGGAATGTCTGTGAAGTCAAGAAGCGACTGGTACAGCCTGGATTGGTCTGGAGCAGAACATTATCGATACTGCTGTCAATGAATGGAGAAAGCGTCTCCTTGCCTGTGTTCGCATAGTAAGCCAACACTTCAAGCAATTTTACTACAGGCAGATGAAAAATGGACAACTGAATGAAATGTCAGCCATTGTGTCAAAAATGTGAACAAAATATGTTTTTACGCATTATGTTAATTAAGCAATCATATCGCATTGGATAAAAAAGTGATATTTTGCTGGTTGTGTTTTCCCTAGGTAGTGCAGAAACAAACATTGGGTGAGGTGGGAAACCGAATGATCATTTGATGGCAAGTTGTGTCAGGAGCAAAATCTGATAATTGGTTTTCAAGTTACAGTCAAAATGTTGGGAATGTTTTTTTTGAGACACAGTGTACATCATCTAATACCAACGTAAATTGAAAACCTAAATGTCAACAAAAAACACATTTTCAGAATGGGTTTAGTGACACCTAATACCCAACATTTAGTCATGCGACAGACCTATGATTGATGGTGCATTTTCAAACATGCAAATGGAGGCAGATGACGAACAGGATGCGGTGAACATTACAGCTCAGCCATGTTTCCCGCAGAAATGTGGAGTCATTATGAAGTGCAAGCAGTGGGCAATGCAAGAAAAAACAAATGCAGTTCCCAAGGTTGGCATTGAGGTCTGCAGGCACTTTTTCCCCGCCATCATCTAACATTGTGCACTTTCATGCAACTGATCAAAAACCAGAAGGCACTCGTGAGAGTGCATTATCTCTGCCAATTCGTGCACACAGACAGACAGACAAACACACACAATGACAAACAGAACCAATCTTATAATCTCCTACGATTCACTTCATTCCATTGGCGGACATAAAAATCTTTAGCTGCAGCGTTCGTCATTTCTATAAGAAATTGCTGGTGCACAACTTTCTGTCCCAAAGAGCTACAATAACTGCAAGTGTGTGTGCAAAACACAGTTGTCTGTCAAGCGATATTTTCAGTGTTCCCACTGTGGTCACGAAATAAAATTCAATGACTTTTCAAGAACTGCTGACATTAATTATCAAGAACTAAATGCTGATATCAGGATTCAGCTCTTAATACGCCGTAAATTATAACTGTATCAACTTTGTACTGAGATGCGAGCACTGCAAACAAAAAAATTTGTTTTAAAAGAAAACGTGAGACAAAACCGTATGCTGCAAATAAGGCAAATTTTTTTATAATTTCGTTAATCTTTACAAGCTTTCCCTGATTTTTCCCTGAATAAATTCCAGGACTTTTAAGAACCTAGAAACTCGAATGCAAGGACTTTCAACAACTTTCAAGGATGCATGGGAACCCTGTATTTTAACGTATCTCCGTGCGATTGCTTAGCATTTATATTCTCAACACTGTACGTCAGCATGCCTAGCGGCCGCATGCTTTCAACGAGTTTCATTTTCTGCATTTGATGTAGCACGTTTTTAGTGATTATGTCAAGTTGTCAACAAGTCCATGGACCTTTATGTTTTTATAGAATTTTATATATGTAACTGTAATTATAATGTTTGTGTGATTAACCATTAAGTGTTATATGTCGGTGATTAACTGTCACGTGATGAAATGTCCAAGTGTTCAACCGTCTACGTGTTTAAATGTGGGGTGATTAGGTGTCAGTAATAATTTGTTGCGGGATTAAGTGTCCGTATGCCAACAAAATGACCAGCTGATCAGTGAAGTATTAATTTGCTGCTACACTTACAGAACAGTGAGAACACGCGAATCCACTCATGTTTTCTACGACGCCAATAACCGGTAAACCTGTCTTCTTACAAAACGTCAACTCTCGGCGAACGTCACCAACGGACACAGCCTGCCAGTTAACATCACAGAGTGCAACAATAACTATGCAACATCATCTGACAATGATAAACAACTAGAAAAATATGTTGGATCAATGTTGATATGCTATGTGCCATGTGCGGCCATCCGCCTAGCTACACACTGCATTGCATAACCGTAAACTTTGACCTTTTGGGATAAAACTTGCACACCAGTAACTCCTGCCCTAAGAAAGTTTTGCGCCAATTTTTATTTTTCTACTCTATTTTGTTTTCAAGTTCAGAACCTGTACAGAAATCAGATTGGACAGACAGATAGATAGGCAAGACCTCTACAGCGGCCAATGAAGTATAGCCATGCAGTAATAATAACAACTTCCATCAATAATGAACACACATAGGCCCTATACATATTTATACAGACAGTATAGGGACAAAAATATACATGTACATTGTACAGTTCAAAAAAAGTTGTAAATAAGTCTGGTAAATATGCAAAATAGATTATATCTTGGAAAACACTCCATGATTTGGTCAATTTCCTCACTTTTGCCAAAAAAAGATAAATTCAGACTATCTTCTGATATGCAGTTTTTAGCCCTGAATACGCCATAAAATTGCTACTACTACTAGTCTACACTGTACTTCCAGTTCTTGTTGTTTGTTCACAGTTGCAAAACATTAGGCCAGTTCAGAAAAGAAACATTTAGAATGCCAGAATTTACAGTGCAACTTTTCAGAGGCTATCAAACCACCAACCACTAAAAGTAGCCTAAATCAGATCCTTAATTAAAAGAAGAAAATTTCATACAAAATGACCAATAAAGAAGACTGTGACCAATAAACCTGTGGCGTTGTGACAAGGACAGCACCATCAGGGTTGTAGCTATGCAAGTTCTGCACCACAGATATGTGTTCATCGGATGTGCCGGGTGGCGTGTCAATTATGAGAAAGTCTCGATCAGACCAAAACACATTCTGTATGAAATCCCTTATCATCTCTGCATGCAGATACAGACATTCACAACTTAAAAGCAATCAAAGAACAGAACAAAAACAAAAATCTGTAAATGTTCACGTTTGCAGTCACAGCAGCTGTAATAACATACACTTATGCAATTACATCAGCAGTTTTCAGGTAGTTGTAAAATAAAACTGACACTTTCACACTACAGAGTACCATGCAGTTCATAACTCTACAACTACTTACGACTTTTGTTAAGCAGCCAGTTTTATAGTCACTATAAGTCAAAGACATATCCCAAAAATACTACTCTTGGGAACAATTTTTCATCTTAATGTACTTTCCCAAATCTTCCTGTCTATCAACAAAAAAAACATCAACATACCGTACTGAATGCTTCAACAAGGAACAGTAAAAAACATAAGTAACAGATCACAGTGTAAAATGGTTAAAATTATTAAGTCTACATAATCATAATATTGCACAACAGAGACACACACTGTCTTTCTTAGGTCCACGCCAGATAACTGCATCATTTCTTGTGCCGAGGAAAAATGCCAGAGACATAACTGCCAGCTGTTTGTTGTCATCATTCACATAAACAGGCAGCCATCTAGCATTCACACAATCATTACGGTGATTACTAGTAACTCAAAAATCCAACATTCTTCATTATATCACATTTCCTGCCAATGTAAAACCGTCAACTATTCTACTGAGTGATCAGGCAAATTACTCATAAACTGCCATATACCACAACAAAAATATGCAATTTTTAAAACTAGCAACCTGCATTTCACACAAACAATAAATAATATTTGGTCATCAAATGCAATGCATAACTGATCAAAATATACCTATGTACGTTAATCATGTACGATGCAGTTCAATTCTACAAACCCATCCTCTCCTTGTATAACAGTCTTGTCCTCTATTTGAAGCATTCTTGGCACACTCGGTCCACACAGGTCCACATCTAACAAGCCAACCTGACAACCACAACATGCCTCTGCTATCCTGTCTAGCGATTGCAATCCTGGGATCCCAAATCCCAGGTTCCTGAGCCTATCCTGACCATTTTCACCAATTCTGAATCCCGAGATTGGCAGCATCCCAATAGTGTGATTTCGAGATTAGAAAAATTTATTAAAATAATCATTTTTTGAGTGTTAGATGATACCAATTACAATTCTAGCCACGTAACGAATATATTTTTTTATGTGCGCTAGAGTCCTACTCCTGGCTGTGCATTGTATTTTGACAGTCACAGTCACTCCCTACAGTTCACATATACATACTAGTAGGGGCATACACATTCTATGCATAAAAAAGATCTACTAAGGATATTAAAATAATGACCACAGTGTAAGCCTAATCCCGAATAAGGGATCCCAGAATTACAGATTTCTTAAGCGCGGATTCCGGAATTCAATCCCGGGATTGCAATCAGTAATCCTGTTGTGTCTACTATTTCTGCCTGGCCTGCAGTGACAATTCCAGTGCATTCAGCATCTTTAGCCAAAAAAATTTCGTACTATAATGAACTATACCACAGTCTGCAACTGTACTCCTGCCAATAAACAATACAAAAATAAACAAGATAATGTTCAAACGAACATGGAGTCTGTCCAATGCACTTCAATAGTTTACACCATGTCCATATAAATAACATCAGTGAGCTTTGTAGACTAGTGGTAAAAATTTAATAGTTTGATTTCAAATTGTTCAGCAGCAATGTTATTGTCATATTTCGCTATTAATATAACTAAACAATTAAGATCGTCAGTCGGTCATAGATGCTCCGTCCGTCAACTCCTTTAAAACTGTCTGGACGCGTTTTGAGCGAAAAAATGTGGGCGTTTGAAGCTACGGCCTACCGACCTATCACACTACAAGTACACGTAAGTCAGTACATACATATTTACACACCCTGTATCCAGCCTCAACTAATCCGAGAGCAAGCTGTACGGCAACTGCACTCTTGCCAACACCACCTTTACCAGATAAGATCAAAATTACATGTTTCACAGAATTCATACTACCACATTAGTTATAAACGACAATAATAATAATAATAGTATTTAGCCTTTAGTAAACAAACCAACCGGATGTTTACGATATTGTAAGTTAGCATAGAAACCAATATTAAATTTTATGAAACTGTCAGGTTAGTTCATTAATTTAAAAGGGGTGTATACAACAAAGTTAATAAAAAATGTCGCCCAAATAAACTGTTATCCGTTATTTTCGCAATAGTTGTTAAATTGTAAAATAACAATTAAATTTACAAACTAAATCTGTGTGATTTATCATTTATGGCATTACACTTTTATGAAAATGTTTATCTGAAATTTGACGTTTTAAGTTTAAACCCCTAATTTGGTATTGGTTTGGTCCGGGTTAACATGGGTTTTCGAGTACCACCTGCGGGAAAATTTTTTCTATCTATGTTATGACTGCCGTGTTTGTTTATTTTTTTGCGGAGAAATGCATACTATTCGCCGAGATGTCCCTAATAGGCTTGATGGAATCGCCACGTGTCGTAAAGTTATTATAAAACATAATAAACGGTAATTGTTTATAGGTTATACCAAAACTTGACGGGACAGCTAAATTATAAGACCTTCCCTAACCCCAATCCCAACCTAGCGCTAGTCGCACTTGACATTTCGGCCGCCGTTGACACGATTGAGCACTCAGTTCTAATAACGATAATTATACGTTCAGATCGGCGATCTGAATCTATCAATTTTTACACACCTCTCAGACCGCTGATCAAAAGGTATCAATTTTGCATAGTGTGATTGGGTAACAGGAACTTTCGCTCCCCTGAGCGAAAATGAGGTGGAACTTTCGCTCCTTACTTACTAATTATAGGCCTACACACTTAATAGAAGCAGATGACATCAAAGGTCGCCAGCATGTGGTGTAAATGCTCAACGTCCAAAACAAGAAAGCCCAGCTGTCGCTAGGGAACGTGCTACAGCTAACATATAAAGGTTTTCCGAAAGACGGATTTAAGGTTTAGGGAAGAGAACGTTCCAGGGAGCGAAAGTTCCATCTATGAAATTTTTGTTCCCGGAAGCAAAAGTACGTGGGAACGAAAGTTCCATAATTTGTGCTATTGACTGTGCATGTGGCGCAGAAAATGATATTGACCGTGCACGCTCGCACAGCCTACCCATTGAAGTCACGGTTATGACGTTGAGCATTTACACCGCATGCCGGCGTCCTTTGATCTCATCTGCTTCTATTAGGTGTGTAGGCCTATGTTAACTCTGAGTGAGGAGCGAAAGTTCCACCTCATTTTCGCTCAGGGGAGCGAAAGTTACAGAGAATGAGAGTTCCTGGGAACGAGAGTTCTAGGGAACGAAAGTACCAGGGAGCATAAGTTCCATGTGTGGAACTTTTGTTCCCGGGAGCGAAAGTACGTGGGAACGAAAGTTCCTGTTACCTTTAAGAACACTCTGGATGGTAGTAAAGGCCCGAAAATTGACATGATTCGAAGCTGAAATATCAGCTGAGCAGAATCTTCAGTTGTCTACACTGCTGTAGCCAAAACAGTTTCAAATATTTCTAAGGTTAGTTTTTTACTCATAACTAAGTAATAACAGCAACATTAACATAAAAGTCGCCATGCAACTCTTCACTTATACGCCATCGGTAAGCATGTGCGATCTGCGCACTGTAAATAACACTTTGTGACCGCCTATGGACTGTGCGTGCGCATGGTAAATATAATCACTGATCAATTTTTGTCCAAGATTGTCAGATTGCCAATCTGAGTGTGTCACTGTGTATGTGCAAACAGATTTGCGATGGGTCACTAGTGCTGTACATGATGCAGTAGGATTAATTATTATCATTGTATTAGGATTAGGGCTACGGTTAGTGATATGGTTTATGGTTAGGGTTGGGTTAGGTTTAAGGTTATGGAACTTTTAGTGTATTTGATAGAGTTACGTGATGATAGATGGACAACCATATTAAGTGTGTAACATTAGTTATGTATTGGAGTCAAGTGATCCGAGTCTGCAAACTTGACCAACTGCACGTAACCTGTGATATGGTGTAGGGATTGAGGTCGTCAGTAAGCCAGCTGCCATGACGGTATGTGTCTGTGGCCGCCACAGACACATACCATCATGGCAACACTTGGAGTGTTCATATCACTGATCTGAAGGTATCATTTTTTCTCTAAGATTCTCAGATCAGCGATCTGAACGAATCAATTTTTGCTTCTAATAAACTGCCTGCATCGTGGATTTGGTAGCAATGGCTTGAGTGGATTGAGTCCTACCTGAACGGAAGGCAGCACTAAAGTCGGCCCAGTTCTAGTCGTACTAGATACGACTGTGATTATCCATACTGGATTCACAGTCGTGCATCAAATGACCATTTAAGTTCCCACCTCACTGTATGTTTGTTTAGTGTTTATGTTGATAAACGCCATCGTGCCAGTGTGCCAAAGTACGAAAACCGTAGCCATTACTTTCGTACTAGTATGTAATTGTTATAAGCCAAATGACGTTTTCAGTTTATTTTACTCCAGGCTACTGCACAAAAAGTTGGGATGGTTCAAAATTATCACATTTATTCAGCATCATTGGTAACAGAACTGCAGACATTTGCTTTATCATTGCACTAGACAGCTCTAACAAAAGTCATATGTGCTTTTTAAGCAAATTTTATTTAAAACATTTCCGTTGCTCAGACCCCAGCCCTTAAGTTGTGTCAAAGATGAAAAGTAAAGCAGCTTCCAGTATTTGTTTATCACGCCTAAAAATTTCTGTGCTTCTGGCAAAAAATGAGGATGGGTAGACATGTTTTTAATTTTAATTTATGCATCATTGCATGACATGTAGTATTACACTACAATGCATAAAAATAAGTTGACAAACTGAATTGTACATATGAGAACTGAAGTAGAAATATGGCAACACAACAGACTAGATGCAAACAGTTCTTTTCCAATATGACTTTGAAAACTAACTAAAAACTGCACAAATATTTTTAAGGTCCAATATAAAGTTTGGCGACACAAGTTTCTTTAGTGATGGATAGCAATCGGAAGCACAGGAGTTTTTTCATAGGCTTGATTGTTTTACAGTCTTCACAAATATGGTACTGACTGTTGCTGATGTGTTACAGGCTGCACAATGTTGTATTAAATATTGCTGCTAGCATCGTCTTCACATGTGCTCTTGGTCTGTTTTTCATACATGCATCTGTTTTATGGAGACACTATCAGGTGAGGAATACACAGTGTGCAACGTAAAAATGGAGCACACATGTTTTGTGTGCAGTGGTGTAGTCATGTGGGGAACATTTCTCCCTTTTGATATCTACAATGTTTTTTAAATAATACAAAATTTGGTGTTACCAGATGTGATTTCCGGTGGTCTAAAATATGTTTGTGAGCTAGCAGCACTCCCGCAGGCCCAACTGCTGGATTAAGGGGGCCCATGTCTAAGTGAAGAGGGGGGAAGGGATGGGAAGTATTCCCCCAAACAAAAATTTACCACTACACTATTGTTTACATACATATTGCTCAGTCATTTTTGGGAACAGTTAGTCTCCATCGTTGCAGTGAAGTGTAGTCTTGTTTAGCATTTTTACGCGCGACAGCAGAATGCTTCGCACGTCTTTGCCATTGTCTGGGCGTCCGTCCGTCCGTCTGTCCGTCTGTCACACTCGTGATCTGTATCAAAACGGTGCAAGCTAGGATCACGAAATCTTCAGTGTGAGCTGCCCCAAGTCTCTAGTCTATCGTGACAAAATTTCGTGCCCCTGGGTGCAGGGGTTCCCCTCGAACGAGGGCGTCAAAGAGGGGTACCCCCCTTAAAAAGACGTCATTTTGCGGTTATTGGCTCGAATAATGTGAAAACGGTTGCAGATATGTACATACATGCTGCTTATCATAACAAGCACCGGTGACAGGCTTTTGGGATTTATCAACATCGATGACCTTCAACGACCTTGAACTCCTCAAAAAGGGGTTTTTGGTGAATTTTTCGCAATTTTTGGATGCAGCGCACATTTCAACACTGAATTGCGACGAAATGGCTGGAGATAGACCAGGACAACCTGCATATGAAATTTTCAGCATTCAACGTGGATTTTAGCTGTCC
>Ga0209367_1006106_pt1 | contig 16700 bp, 12 predicted proteins | sample WorMetLIZISLAND2_FD_187412 | JGI IMG/M metagenome (GOLD analysis project Ga0209367, IMG submission 187412) | Marine gutless worms symbiont microbial communities from Max Planck institute for Marine Microbiology, Germany - Olavius geniculatus... ... | reverse complement strand
CAGTGTATGTAGCAAGATTGTTGTAGTAACTTTGTTTATAATTGACTGTCGGTGTCAGAAATACCGGGGCTCATCAAGGACCTTGTTTTCTTTGGCTCCGGTGTCACAAAAGTTTACCATTTTATGAACATAATTATTTTCTGCTGTTACTACAACAGCAACTTCAATTCTTTCCCTGTTTCTAATCTCAATTTTCATATCACTATTTCTAACATCGGGCTGATGGACTTTTGCAACAGGCTGGGTGGGGTGGCTGTATTAAGTACCACCTTGAGCACCATAGTTACATGACTCATACCTGAAATATGGAAATTAATTTTTTTTCATGTATTCTTTATTAGTATTGCACGTTGCGGGACAAGAAGTTATTCGATTTGCATCTGAAATCACCATGCATCAACTCGCTGACTGGCGAGTTGCAGGAGCTGTGTGAAAGCAGGGCAAAGATGGATGCTGTGATGTTGGAAGAAGAGAAGAGGAGCCATGAACGCTATGAAGAGATATTTCGTAGAATGGCAACCGAGCTGAATGACATGCTAGAGAAGCGATTTAAACTCGATGCAAGGGTGGAGAACTGAAAAGTCAGTGAGCAGATGAGGAATCCAAGCTTCATTGACACTATTATCAATATCACAGTACTGGTACTGATGGCGGTTGCATTGGCAATGCTTCTGAAGTATTGGTTTAGGTATTGCCAATAAGGCCTTTAAAAATTTTGTGCTTTCAGTTTCACCAGTTCTTTAAAAAAGACCATCCATGCTGTCCCTAAAAATTTTTATTGGATTCTGAAAAGTTAGCATTAGATAGGAGATATTGTTAGATTTGAAATAGATCTGTTAGATCTGAAATTTGCATTGTATTATTAAAAGTAAATTAGATTGCATTCTGTTTAGTGACCACAATAAATATTAATTTTGTGAGAAAAATGCTAAAATGACTAGCTACAGTAACCAACACCAAATTTGAGAAGCAGTGACAGGTTCAGTGTATTGCTTTCAGATGAAAATTGTGCTTTCGTTTAGAATTTAGGTAAATTCTTGTCAAGCTTTTACATGTCGGATATGCTTTATTGTTTACATTTTTATTCACAAAGGATGTAGTTTATGCATTGCATAGGTATTGAAATGTTATGCATTTTTATGAATATTCATTATCAATTTCTGTGTTTGTGTTTTTGTTTTCAGAAAACTTTAGTAGGTATGTAGAACAATACTACTTTACATTGATATCTATGCAGTAGATTTTGTTATGTTACAAAGATCAAAAATTAATTTTTAAAAAATACTTTTTTTTGTAAATTGTGTATTATAGATAGTATGATAGATGGTGGAGTGAATGCATTGTGTTATATTGCAAGTAAACAATTGTTTAAAATTGTGGTATCTGTTTTCTAAAAAATTTTTGCTGCAAACATGCTAAAAGTGTATCAAGTTGGCAATTAGCTTCTTGTACAAAATCAGCACTTGTAATTTGATAATAGTGCAGCAGTGGCACCGGCAACAGCATATTTTTGCATCTAATATCTTCATATCAGTGTTTTGCCAATATCTGTGAGAAAATTTCTATAGAAAGTAAAAATGTCCACTGTTGCATGGTTGAAACAAAACTACTTTAGAGTGCTTAAGCAAATGAAAATGTGATTTTTTATATGTTAAACAGATAAAAATAACTGCATGTGGCATTGTGGAGGCTCTGCACTCAAGTTGTCACTCGAAAAACTTTGTTAGTGTCTTTTTATCTCCACCAGAGTGAATATAGTAAACTAGCAGAGGTTAAATATTCACATTATCTGCATGTGTTGTTCATCTGTGCACATCCTAGTGCAGTGATTTTCAACCAAGCTTCTGCAGAACACAAGGGTTATGCTAGTATCTGCCAAGGGTTCTGTGGCGGGTCGGTAAAAAGACAAAAATAGCCTAGCGTGCAAAATTACGCCAGACCATGCTATAGGAGTAATAAGCACCAAATACTTAGTTCGAAATTAGCGCTTTTATTTGTTTACATACAGTGTTGAATATTTTTCTTGAACTGTTAAGAATCTTAACATATTTGCATTGAGCAGTGAACACTAATGTATCAGTGTTAGGGTCAACAAATCGTTTGTTTATGTATTGAAAAAATTTCAATTCCTGAAATGTTTGCTTGGTAGATATAAAAAAAGTTTCTTGCAGCAGCGTAGCTAGCTGTGGGGTCCAGACCCCCTGAACTGCTCAAGAGCTTGATATGTACAACGTAAAAGATTTGATGATATATTTTTGGTTGGTAGAAGGGGGCTAAACGGCCGTTGGTGACCACCCCCAGGGTGTTTTTGGCTTAATACAATAACGTACTGCTGTTGACTGGTGACAAAAAATACATTGCTATTACATTGCTAATACATTTCTATTAAGGTCAAATTTAACAGTTTATTTACCCGTTGTTTTATCAGCAGTTTCTGGAGGTTTTGCCCCCAGACCCACATAGGTTTTCTGCCTCTTGACTCCACTGGAAACATCAGACCCCAGACACTCTGAAACTTCCACTTCGCCTATGCCGCTCGATTCACGGATTATTGCATGAGGTTCCATGAGTGATTTTGACACTTACGTAGGGTTCTGCTGCAGCAACAAGGTTGAAAAATCCTAGTGACTTAGAGTGCATAACATCATTGCTATTGTGACATCATGCGATTCATGCCATGGCACTGCTACATAGTGATGTCAATCACAATGATGTCATCACATCACAAGCAGACTGTGTATTGTCTGTGACGTCGCCAGCAGTAACGCGTGCTGTGAGATCACTATAGTCATAGTTATTAGAGTTGAGAAATGAAGAATTTTATTTAATCTTGTTATTTTGACTTAGATATTTACAGAATGCTATTAAATTAATACTTTGTCTACTTTGTGAAAATTCATTTGGCAGAGATATGTACTCTCACAAGAGCCTTCTAGTCATGGCTAAGTGCTAACTTGCAACTATTTTTATACTGCTTGTGAACAACAACTGATATTTGCATGACTGTTTTGGTGTACTGTTATGTCTTCATCTAGTAGAAGACTTAAAATTTATTTGTTGAAGCACAGCTGTGTAATTACCCATAATGTTGTCATATTTTTTACATGTGAACTTTGTTTTATGCAGCAGCTGTAAATACGGGAGCAGATTTGTAATTTATTTGTTTTATGCACGCATATATAATTAGATTCAGTGTGATGCTGTTTTATGTTGCAGATTTTAATGATGATGCACTTGACATTTTGTTAGCTGATGGTTGGTATCTTTTGTAAATATTGATTTGCTATATAATTCTATAGTTTTTGTGAACATATATTTATGTGTTCATGTGTCATTTTATCATGCTGACCAAATTGAACAAATATCAGAAATTGCAGCAGAATTAAATGTGCAGAATATATGTTTTAGCTATAATTTTCATTTACGTGTAACTACGGTCTAGTGTCGTGTTTGATTTTGCTGAAATTTTTTTGGTCTGTACATCACTGTTGTTGTGCATGTAGATGTGACGTTAAGCATGGTTGTCCATATGTAAATCTTATTGAAATTTGCTGAATTACAATATTTCTCATACTGTTCGGTCAGCAGCATCAGTGTTGGATATTTTAGAATAAAACGTGTCTTTTAGTTGTGTTGGCAGTTATTATATATGAAACTTTTGTAGCTCTAATTCATTCATAATGTCTGTAATAAATGCTTTGTATACTATACTTGAGATTCACAAAGTGTCTTCTAATGTTGGCATTGTGTGCCAAGGTTTAGATATTTGTTTAAAAAATCAGACAGTATCTTAAATACACTGACAGATCGACAGACATGAAAAATGAGAATACAGGATTTTTTAGTCTGTAATTGGACATTATATTAGGCATACAAACGTCTGCAGAGCTGAGATGTGGTTTTACTGCCAGGCAAGCCGTCTGGATCCATTTCAGCAGCATTGAGCAAAACAACTCCAGCTGCAGTTTCAACGGGCAAGAAAACAGCCAAGTAAGTATTTCATCCACTGTTAATGATATGTTGTGAATTGCGTATTATGAATTGAATTTTTAATTGCTTTTTTTCTTGAAAGGTTAAGATAGTACTTATATATGTTAAATTAATGCAGAGAAAAGTTGAACTTTTTCTATAAAATTTCAAGTACCGGTAAGTTATAAGAAATTGCAGTTTTCTATTATTATCACTGGGGCTTGGCCGCTTGGTGCGAGTAACTATCAGTTAGCTTTTGGTGGTGATGCAGATCACGATCTGTATCCAGGAATTTTAAGAACTTTTGTTTGTAGCATAGGGAATTGCAAATACTTTGTTATTATTTGCTATGTGTTGGCGTTATAATGTTTGTCGTTTTTGTTGTTCTGAGGCTGAATTCCCAGCTGTGATGCTTTTAACATTGAAATAAAACACACATTGCTATATATGTATATATTCTTGGAGTTTGTTGTAAATTTTTTGGTCATTGTTTTACTAATCATTTTCGTAAATTTCTTTCAGCGTAGGAGCTACGGCCTTGCTAAAAGACAATTTATTGTAGATGAGGTTCAGTCAAGAGTAGATCTAACTGCTGAAAAGTTGCTTGTTAGCCAAATAAAAACAAAAGTAGTTTTATTTTATTATGTGCTGTAGTGTTTAGTGGTATGTGTATTTTGTTAATACAGTAAAGATGAAACATACTGCGTGTGCTAAACCATAGTCTCTAGTGAGATAAATTAACTTATACAGGGTGGGCTGGAAAAAATGTGGCAGTTACTTTTGTTTATATCTTTGCCAATTATTGACCAGTTTTTAAAATTCTTTCACTGGCACACTCTGCAGACAATTTGCAATAACATGGTTATTATATATCTCACCAGACCGTAAACACATCTCTACACTACCTTGTGAAATATCAATGAAATATGCGTATAGTGATAATAACAAACAAACATTTTGGTAAAATTGAAAAAAAACGCTTCAGACCAACATTGCGGTAAATGGTCTGTATGTTACTAAACTGTGTGAGTCTAACACAGTCTAGTGTCATACAGATCATTTATCGCAATATTGGTTTGAAGTGTTTTTTTTGTCGTTTATGTAAATTTTTGTTATTATCGTTAGTTTTTGCTTACATTTATATTTCACAAGGTAGTGTAGAGACGCATCTACCAATAGCATTATTGCAAATTTTCCATAGAGTGTGCCAGTGAAAACATTTTGAAAATTGGTCAATAATTGGGAGAGATATAAACAAAAGTGAAGTGCCATGTTTTTTATCGCCCACGGTGTACATTTCAGACAGTGTTTTTTTTGCTTGTTTCACGCTGGCCAACAGTTAGTCATTGTTGTTTATTTGGTCATGCATGACTACACCCATGAGTTATCAACATGTTATCTCACTGTAGACAGTATAGTAGACATAAGCTGTCTGAATGAAGTTTTATTAGTTGTCTACAAAGGCAAAGTCTGTTGAGTACATGCTTAACTTGGTGGCTCAGCCGTTAGGGTGGTGGATTCGAGACCAAGATGTCCCCGGTTCAACTCCCAGCTATTCTGTTACCAGCCTACGACAATTCTGAGCAAGTTGTTTACACCTACGTGCCTTGGTGTCAACTTGTAACTTTCAGATTATGGTTTGATTCTCACTGCCAGTCATTTGCCAGCAACCTTCAGCAAGTTGCTAACTTACTGTATGCTCAGGTCAACTCAGGCTCCTACCCTTTGTGGGACGGGAAATGAGTAGTAGCTTACAGGCTACGGGGTGAAGGCCTAGTGTGGCTGATTGGGGCGATGGCATGTCTGCTTGCTGCAAACCACGTGTCCAGTTGTTTGCTGATGTGGGCAATGGATGGCTACGTAGTGCACTGAGATCTTATTAGCTCATGCCAATCAGTTGTTACGTCAAACTTTACAAAAGCACTTCTGGCCACTTCCAGCTGATGTAAGAAGCGCTGTAGCAAGTACATGACTTTGCCTTTTTGCAGTTTTTATCACTGTCTGATGTGTTTCATGCATGCAGGAAGGATGACTCATACTATGAATCGCTGATGGCGAAGGCAAAGACTGCTGGTGGCAGTAATGACGATACATCAGAAACATCAGATGAGGACCCTGAACAGCTGCTTCGAGAAATGGTTCAAACACGCTTTGAATGAATTGCTATAATACTGCTATTGGATGAGATTGAGATGCATTGCTGTTAACATGGGTTTTCAGCTTGAGTCAGGTGGACTGTTATTTAGCAGTTAATCCTTGTGATGTTGTTGTTGAAAATTGTTTATTATGTTGCTGTAGTGGTAATATATTAGTGCACAACAATACCTACGTGATGATCTGTATAAAAATATATTCAGTATAATATTCACTTTTATATTATATGCAATATAATATGCAGTATTATTTTATGAAGAACATAATTTGTTAATATAACGAGGTGAATTCTGTGTTACTGTACATCAGGAAATGGATGATTTAGACGATAATATATTTAACAAATCAACAAAGAAATCTATCACTGCTCCGAGTAAAACATTACCTGCAGCACCTGCTTCCAAACCTCCGGAGTTGACTTTTTCCAGGACTGAATCCAAGCCTACTGACCCAAATCCCTCCAAGACTGTATCTAAGCCTACTGAGCCGACTCCCTCCAAGTCTGTACAGCTGACGACAAAACCCACACGTGAGTTATTCTGCTCTTTCTCTCTTTCATTTTCGGCCGGGGGAGGGAAGGAGGGGTGATGGTATGTGGATCGCCGTGCCAGAGGCATCGTGGATTGGTCATGAATTTATCTTCCATCCAAGTATCCCTCGTGGCCCGGTTGTGGGCTGGGCAGCAAAACACTAGATGCTCTACTTTTTCATCTCTGCCATTGCAACGAGGATGGGTGGCTGAATCTTGGCGCCTGATGCGGTGGAGGTAGTCTGCCAGCAACGGGGAATTACCAGTTCGTAGTTGAGCCACTGTCACGCACTGGTCTCTGGACCAGTCACGTTGCCATTTCTGGTACCTGTTCCATGCTGTGTTACTCTGCTAGTACAGAGTACTCCAACCCATCAGTGTTTGATTTTTTTGTCTGCTTTTTATGTTTGTCTGTTTGTCTATTATGGGCAGAGATTTACTATCCGGCTATTGTTGTTTGTTACATACATACGAGGGGCGTTCAATAAGTTCTAGGACTGTTCTTTTCAGCAAGCACACAGTTAACAGCTGAAAACCAAAACTATTATGAAGTTGTACTGCCACTATTGTACATCACTTACCATGGTCTCATTTATGACGTCACATTGTCATTTATAAATGATGGGCATTGACGTTTGTTTAGAGAATTAGATTAGAGAATAATCATAAAATTTTTTCGTCACAGAAGGTGTAGAAAGTGCTGAAATTTATTGTAGATTATTTGTAGTAATTAGCAGTGACACTTTATCACATTTGAAAATATTTGAATAGTTCACCCGCTTTTGCAGCTATCATTAGTCAGTTAGTGATGATGTCAGTGTTGGAGCACTGCTTATGCCAAAAACGGTCAGCTGCAGACAAAGCGTTTCTTGGTTTACTTAAAGAGTTGTTCTTGCAGACTTTTTTGCTTGAAAGACATACTGCGAATGAACAGTATTACCAGGCATTATTGTCTGATTGATTCTGACCAGCAATTCGCAGCAATTGACCAGGTTTGCTGCAGAAAGGTGTCATTCTAATGGCAGTGCCTCACCGTGCAATTGACCCATTAGACAGTTAAGAAAATTGAAAAGATAGGCTGGGAACTGCTACAGCATTTGCCATACAGTCAAGATTTAGCTCCAATTAATTTTCATTTGTTTGGACCACAGAGTGAATCACTTGAAGACATTAAGTTTTAAAACGATGAAGATGTTCTACAGCATCTTGTCCGGAAATTTCTACCGGTGCCAATAAAAGAACTTAATGCTACGATTTCCAGCCAACTTGTAGAACAATGGGAACCTTGCAGTGAACTGCAGGGAGAATATGTTGAAAAGTAACATAACTGTCAGAAACGTGCGATTTACAGTCGTTGTATTAAGGACGTAGTCCTGGAACTTATTGAACGCCCCTCGTATGTGTATTTTTGGGATGGCCTGCTGTAACAAAGTTCTAGTAGCTATAGTGGACAGGGGATAATACTTCAGTCAAAAATAAGTGAAATAATAAACCAAACAATCTCCATTGTGTATGATAGTGTGATATTCGGTTAGGGTTAGCTGTAGTGAGCCTTAGCTACAGTGAGCTCTGGCTATATAGCAGACCCTTCCCATATATTTGAGGTATGCGTTGAGCTGCATAGAAATATCAGCAGTGTAGCTGTAATTTGAATTGAATGTCAGACTCATACACTTATTTGGGGTTTTTATTTTACCAGCGTTTTTATCAGTATAGTTTAAAGGTTTAATTACTCTATGTTAGGCTACTCAAAACTTTTGGAATTTGTTGGCCAAGACTAGTATGTTACTTGAACACATTAGCACATTGATCGACAGTTTTAGTAATGCATAATTTGTACAAATTAGTGTCCCAAATTTAGTCTATTTTGAGGACTAATTGTGATCATTTTATAAGTCTCAGTCATAAAGTGACTGAGTCATAGTGACTAAAGTTATAAAAGTAAGCATAAAGGTCGGGTAACTTGCTATAGTTTTAACATGAGTCACAACCAGAAGTGCTTTACAATCTTGCAGGGGGCCCGCTGACATGAAAAAATGACCTGTTTTAGTTCCTTATATTTTTGTCTGCTATGTGAGAGATTAGCTACATGTGTAGTTTTTGCGTGTTGCTTGGTACAGAGATAGAGCGGCCACCTACTCGGAGTGGTTCTCATGCAAACAATACAGGTACGTAAAAGCCATCTTTTTACAGGTAATTTGTCTGTCTCACTTATACGAGTAACTATTGTGGTGAAAAAAGTTGGCTGTGTCTATTTTTTGTTTGTTTGTAACATTATTCATTTCAATGGCAGTTTGGATCACATTCCGTATTGAGAATTGGATTCAGAATCCAAAAGAATCCAATTTCTATCCATGCCTTTACTTTGATCCAGAAGTGAAAAGTTTTAGCAGATGTTTTTTATATTTTTCTGTGTTATTTTAGAGGTCTAGATCATGACTTGTGTAACAAGTGATTAGATTTTGGTGGCATTTGAATCACGGACAGATCAGGGAATTTTTAAATGATTATTTTCTACTGAATGTTGCTTATATCCCATAAGTCAAAAAACATGTCACTGATTTGTCATTCGTATGTGTGTCTGAATATAGTGTAGCAACATTTTTTCAGATGTGGTGAAAAATTAAATGATGACGACGTTGAAAATTTGCTGTTGAGTTTGCAGCTGAAAGAATTTGGAAAATCTGTCAATATTTGGTGACGATATGGACAAGGTTTCTTGACTGATGGTGAGGCTGTATTTCAGTGCATTAACTGCTTTGTGTAGGAGCCAAGAAGTCGACAGTGAATGATGTTCTGTTTGATGATGATGACATGCTGGGCAGCATGGGATTGGAAAGTCCCAAACTTGCCGGTCGCAAGTCCACTCTGTTGCCACCTGACAGTCCACCTGAACCCGGCGGCGCTCGGTCCGTCTTAGATAATCTGCTTCAGGGCAGTAAGTTGGAAAAGAAAATGTCCATGTCGGAGAAACCAGCTGATTTTGCAATGTCTGGTGCGAAATCACAAGGTTTGCGGCATTTCACTTTTAATCAGTTTTTTTTCATTTCATAAGTTTTTTTGGAAGTTTTTCAGCTTTGTTTATTATGAACCACTAGCCATTTTGTATATGCGGCAACTTTGTGTTTGTTGTCCATCATCTCTTAATTTTCTGATATAACTTTCGTAGTTGTTTTGTTTCAACTGACTGATAGTTCAGCTTATCTATGCGTTGGTGACTTAGCAGTGTAATTAATTTCAATAATTAGTTTTTTTCTAATATCACTACAGACATAGTGTATATGGTTCCAATTTAATTTTTTTTTTATTTTGCAGAGTGAATTATTGCACAGGCCTTATCCACCCATGCAATAGTAGGGACTAGTATCTCATTTGTATGGATGGGCGTATCAAGTACAGTATTACAGTTTTATATATGATGCGTGTACAACAAAGTGCTGTTAGCTATACCATTAGATCTGTCATTCTGTGTTATCAGCAAGGAAGGAAGCAGCTGAAAGTGATCTTCAGTTTGGTGGTTACATGCCGTCCACCATCGCCACATCTCGGCCATCTCTCAAACGAACTGTGAGGTTGCTGTCACTGTTGCTAAATTATTACATGGAGTCACTGCCAGCATGCAGCATGAGTGATTCTACCTATTGCTATTGCCATTTTATGTAGCATGGTCTGTCCATCGTCTGACTGTTTGTTGTCTGTCATATTCATGCTGCCTGCTTAAAGGTCCATGGCCACGGTCAAACTCGCTCACGCAATTTATGTAGCTCGTAATTAGACATTTCACCTTGCATAATTATACAACATGTTGATTTAAGATTTATTAATTTACAAAATGAATGCTTGATTGTGACGAAAATATGGCCTTATGTTACGTTATACTGAAAAAACTCGAAAGACAAGCACAACCGGTGACGTCATCGGGGCGACTCATCAACATCATGAATATTAATGGCCTAGCCAGTGGCATCATTAGATAAGGCTAAGCCACTAATTATTCATGATGTTGATGGGCCGCCCCGATGATGTCACCAGTTGTGCAGCCTAGCCAAAATGGCATCGCGTTTTTTCAATCATGTCTGTAAGTCGTCGACTTTAATGTAAGTTTCTCCATGTTGACAAAACACTGGGCACTGATATTACTGGCAAAATTATCAGACATTTATGCAATTTTAGGAAAATGGATAAAATATATATATGTTAATTTTGGTGTTTATGGACGTTTAAACTGATGGAATTAGATGCAATTTGGTTACGCTTACGGGTCCAATGATACACAGTGTTAGATGGGGTTCCTGGCTCCCAGGTGAAGGAGAGTTGGGTCAACCCCCAGCCAAAACTTGCACTTGCAAATGGCAGTCAAACCGTCAGTCCTATGCTGCCACCTGGCAAATGCAAATGAGGAATTTTGAGCACTTGCCACAGCGATTCTGCTTTTTGTCAAATTATTTCAGTTCTTGTAGTGATCGTTTGTTCGACTATGCATTGGTGTGACTATGTGACCTGCAAATGTTAAGGCTGTCTGGTGTGTAAAACAACAGCCAGGGTCATCCGCCAGTGGGCGTCATTTCTGCAAACATTTTGTTTGCGGGAATGGGAAGTTGCTTGTCAGTTTGTCTGCAGCTTGCAGTGCCCTGTCAGTTGCTTTCTCAAATATTAGTTTTTTTTGAAAATTTTCTTTCAAAATACTAAATTTGAGGCTGAAAATTGTCCATTTTAGGTGAATTTATGGGACATATTGAAATTTGGAGCACTTGTAAACTTCTCTATCAGAAATTTGTAGCTGTGTGTCGGAAAATTGTAACTTTATGCCGAGAAGTTATGTAACCCGCAGTGCAGCTTGCACTTGCAGACTTGCAGTGCATATGTCAAATTTCAAGTGAAGCTTTCGTCTGCCCAAATTTCTCATTTCGTGCGTGGGAGTCTGAAGTAATCTCTGTTTCTTTCTTATGCTTCAGTTTCTGATAACTTTACACTGTACTCCAAACCATTATGTTTTTTTGCGTCTTTTTTGCATTTGTTTGTGCATCTTTGCTCAGGTAGAGCTTGTGAGTTTGTTTTTTTTTATGAAAATGTAAAACATTTTTTGCAGTTGTTTCATTCTGCGTGTTATTGTGGCTTTATTCTGGTAGATTTGATGACAAAACTGAGACCGGCAGTCGACGCCCATCTTCCCAGCCAGCTGACCGATCACGTAACGCCAGTGACCTATTTAACGACCAACCACATGACCCTGTGGCCAGTGACCCACTTAGTGATGCTCTGTTTGGGATGGACAACACTCATTGGTTGGACATGGCTACGGCTTCTGACTCTGGTAGTAAGAAGGTCAGTCCGACAAAAAGTTCAGCTGCCGATCAACCAGTTTCAGAGGGAAATATTTTGGACACATCTGCAGCATCAAAACAAGGTAAAAATTGTTTGCATTTTTATGAATTTCACTCGTTTTTTTGTTTTCCCTTACTGGCTTGACACAATTGATTCGGCAGCAATACTGTAAACTACTGCAGCAGTAGTGATAGTTTTTTTATGATTTGGCATGATCTAGAGTTAATGCCAGATAAGTAGTCCAGTTAGGCTAAGATCGAGATCAGTAGTTGCAGTTATCTTAGTTTTAGATGATTTTTTACCTTCTACTAAACTTAATTAATAAATGAATTTACATTTACACATAGTTTACACAAGTTGGCTACGCATTTTTGCTCAGCAGATTATCTTTATTTAGAGCGGACAGAAACAGTAAATGTTTGTGTTTTTAGCTGTAAATTTTTTTTTGTGATTTCAGCTGGACCAAGTCAGTCGGAACCAGTTGATTGGTTAGGATTTTCTCGTCTGGGTTCTCCCGACACAACTTTGATAGATGCTGGAACTGCCAAAACTGCAGCTGAAAAGCCATCAGCCACAACATCGGCAGCTGGCAAAGACACAGGCCGAGAGGCTCAGAGAGACAGGGTAACTATATTTAGACCCAGGGGCTTCTATCCTTATACCCAGTGGGTGCAACTTGCGCCCAGTATGTTGCACCAACTGAAAAATGAGGGGAAAGTTTTGTTAAGGGTGTAAAACCAAACTTCCCCCCTTATTTCTCATCGGGCAATCAACACTCTTAACAAAGCTTACCCTCTATTTTCACAGGGCAATTTGTAACTTATACCCTTAACAAAGAAACCGAAAGGGGGAGCTTGAGCCTGACAGTGGGGGGAACTGGCGCTCGATTTTGACTCCAGATTTGGGGGATAAAAGCCATTATTCAGACTAATTACTGTACTTATTAGTTCAGATTTATCTTGCTACCTGTCTGCTACAGTAAGTAGCAAAAATACAGTACTGTATTGTAGCTAGAGCTGGTATTTCATTTTCTGGCAGTTTGTGCACTGCTTGTCTAATGATTTTATATTATTTTGCATATTTAGTAAGCCTCATAGGTCTTAATTGTAAGTTTGTTAGTGTATTTTTGTTGTATTGCTAGAGTATTTTTGTGATTTGTGTTTTAGTGTATTGAGTTGTATTTTTCAACCTATTGTGTTGGTGGCATTTCGATAAATGTGTTTGTCATATTGTTATATTTTTATTTTAATGCTAACACTCAAAATGCAAGTAAGCATGCATCTGCAATTTTGGAGATTGCATGTTTCATTGATCTCTTTAGAAAACAGCAATGGACAGGCAACATTTCATGAATTTTTTTAACAAAGCAAATAGTGGTACTGAGAAAAGTAATGAATATCAGTCTCTGTGGGATTACATAAAGTTATCTTGATATGTCAAAAGGGATACTTTTCATATTTTTGCTGTACATATCGTTCATGTGTGTACAGCATCTTGAGTCTGGTGATGGGCGACCAGGAGGTTGGACATCAACAGGAATGCCAAAAGCCGATAGGAGTGATTCCATTGATACTAAAGCTGAGAAGTCTAGAACTCTTGACTGGCTGGAGATGGCAGCAGACAAAGCAGCACAAAGGAAGCTAGCAGTGACCTCTAGTGGCGGAAAGTCATTTGACTCTACACAGGATGATGGCGATTGGCTGGGTACAAAAACACAGCAGTCCACTGCAGTGGAGAAAACCTCAGACTTTGCAGCTGATTACCTCGGCCTTGGAACTGAGATTGATCTCACCAGTAAACCACTCAGGTTTCACACGTTTTTTGTCAGTTATCATCTATTTTATATGTTTTTTTTTTGTCTGGTCCTCCTCTTTATGGGTTTTTCTTTGTATAGTATTATACTGTTGTTTTTATTGCTTTTAGAGTATTTGTTTTTGGAGTTTACAGTGTCTTCAGTCAATTTTGTTGCAACATTTGATGGATCGATTCATTGATTGAGTTTCTCCTATTTCATTTTATTACGCGCAACAGCAGCTACTGCTGTAGTGCGTCTTAGCCATCGCAATTCTCTCTGTCCATCTGTCTGTTTGTCTGTCTGGCACACGGGTAGATCAGTCAAAAATGGTGCAAGCTAGGATCACCAAATCTTCACCTTCGGCTGCCTGGAAGATGCTAGTTTCAGGAACCATAAAGCTTTTCCATAAATTGGAAGGGGGTCACCCCGAACGAAGGCACTAAATGAGAGGGGGGTACGGTAGGGAAACTTTGCGATTTCTAGCTGATACGGCGTTGGCAGAGCGAGACAAATCACGCACTGTGGTGAGTACAAGTAAAACACCATAGACAATTAGCCGCCGGTCGTCTGGCACCCTTTGGTGACTGATTTTGTTTTACTGGGCTCTCAAACATGCACCGCTGTTGCACCCTTTGCATTAGCTGGGCTTTTTTTGTGAACTACATGTCTGTGTGTCCTTGTGTGCCTTGTCACACTCATTCACCTTACTACTCGGCTACGCACTTATCTTTCGGTACTTTGGCTTTCAAGAGTTAACTTTTAGTCATTCATCTGTAGCATTACTCTGCAAAAGTTGGTCATCGAATAAAATTGAGAGTTGATTACAGAACATGATAACATGCAGGGATAAATAATGATGTTTCTATATTATTTTAGCCAGAGGAGGAGGAAATCGCTGATTCGTCCTTCAGATGATGAATTACTACCAGATTCGCTGCAGACTCTCAGGTACACATTCTACTTTGTGCTACATTTAGTCTAATATTAAATAATTTACAGCTAATGCAGAGTTTATTTTTGCACGTATAACTCAAACTTACTGCTGTACAATGTATGGTGTAATGATGTCAGACTGCTGCATGTTCAGATCTTAGTGTCCAAAACAATTCTATTGTGCTCCCTTATTAACCTCTGACAGTCTCAAACTGTGACACTTATTGGCATATCACTTTCCTTCACTTTAACCCTTGATCGCCTTGGTGGGCTGCCGTTGATCGCTGTAGAGGACTGAGGGCATATCCTAAATTAGGTAGAGATTTTGATATCAAAAGGCTTTTTGGTAGTGCTTAGTTTTATTCTGATATGAAGTTGCTGCAGTTTAGCAAATAATATTGGTTATATCATCTGCTTTAAATGTGATTGCAAGAGGCATTCAGTAAGATTTTAAAATGGGTTAATTTCATTGTGTGTTTGTCAGTAAAACATACTATCCGTACTTGCTCACATGGACTTGTTGAAATGTTGTGTGGTCCTTTCTGATGGTGAGTTGTCTGCAGTAATAGGCGTATTAGTTGTGTTTGCAGAACGTCACACAGATCATCAAAGTCTCTTGATGACGAATTGTTTCCTCAACCTACAACACAAATACTCAGGTTGTGGAGACTTAATATGGCATTTTTGACAACAACTATCCAAAATACAAGTTTTACAGTTTGAGCATTAGGAAATAAGAGATTAGTTAGGTCTGTGTTGCTGTTGTTTTGATAGGAATTAATTTTGTTCTGATTTTACTTTAACATGATTTTATTTTGACAGGTTTAAATCTTTCATATAGTAGGTGACATTACACAAATGTGTGTTAGCAATTTGCTAAATGACTTATGTGTTTTGTGTGTATATTTTTTTGCCATTGGGAGTTTAAAATGTTTAAATCTTCTACATTAAAGAGGACATTTTATTTGCAGAAAATATTTGTTAGCAGCTGTCAGTTGATTGATGTGTTGTGTGAATAGCTCTTCACTGCCGTGGGAAATTGACCAACCACAGGAGAGACGTAAATCTGTTGAGCAAACAGGTCCTTCTTAGAACTAATTGTTATTACTTGTATATTTTGTGTGTTTTAAGTGTTTTTAACATTGTTACATTTTTTGCAGAATTAGAGTTTTAAATCCGCCCATAAAATGGTTTTTAAAGCTCACTTTAAAGGCTTAAGTGAAAATAGTGTATGTATGCAAAAAATATTTTAGATCAGTCTCCATGCATATGCATGTATATTCATTGCAGATGTTAGTTGGTATACTTTGCTGTGCTTTTGAGAGTATACAGAGTGCTAAATCTAAGCACTGTCTTAACGCAGACAGTACAGTAGCACATATTTTGTTGGCAATTTCACAATAGCGTAAGTGAAGCAGTTAGCTTAAAATGAAGAACAGTGCATTATCAGTGTATTACTGAATCCAGCTAGTTTTCAAACTGTAACATTTGCCGATAATCAGAGGATGATTTTTTTGTTTTAGGATTTCTAGGCTTTATCACTGACGTACTTGATGTCATTGTTGTTATGTGAATATCAGAGACAAAGTTCTCTGTGAGGAAAAGTGAAGGTGAAATGAAAGAAAGTGAAACCCCGAAGCCGCCGCGCTCTGCTCCAAGTGCACCACAGACCACTGTACCAGCCAGTGTACCTTTGAATGTACCACCAGGTGTATCGCCAACTGTGCCTTCAGCTTTGCCATTGAACGTGCCACCTGTCGTGTCTTCTGTTGAATCCGATGTCACTGCATTACAGAAGCAGTACCAGGCTGAAGTGGAACTGCAGATGAAGCATCAGGTGCTTTGCTGGTCATTATTATAATTTATGTAAAAAACTGTTCAGTTTATATACAGTGTAAAGGTGACATCGTGGTTGTAGATATAAAACAGCACAAATCACAATTTAAAAAATTCAAACTTTACCATTACACAGTCAGCAAAGTTCTTCTGACATTG